>VYLR01000011.1_pt1 | contig 252673 bp, 203 predicted proteins | sample 5114291 | NCBI WGS metagenome assembly VYLR01 (sample SAMN12291774, study PRJNA351875) | freshwater metagenome | isolation source: freshwater lake | place: USA: Michigan, Lansing Lake | collected 2013-08-14 | reverse complement strand
AATATTTTTTGAATTATTTTTTGATTTTATCTCCTAAGCCCATCTAATCCTAAATCTCCTCATCAAAAAACGGGCCGCAAATATACACACTTTTTTATTTCTACACAAGTTTTTGGAGGGAATTAATATACTTTCTTGAGACTGAATAACTCGGATTAAATGAATTACCTACTAATTAACTGATAAATAGCTTGTTGCGAAAGCGAGTAAAGTCCAATTAATTCTAAAAAAATAAAAACATTACCTGAAAAGCATTAGAATTATTGCAAAACGCGGCAACTAAAACACTAGATAATACACAACACTAATATTATTTCATCTTAAAAATACAAAACACAATCCACTTCAAATAACCGTGAAATCAAGTAAATTAGTATAATGCTACTAATTATAGCAATCAACTGCTATAAACTGATGTAATTTTGTAGGTATGATAGCAGCAAATACAACTTATTTTAAAGGCAGAGGTGCACAGTTTAATCCGGCAAATGCTTATGTGAAACAGCAGTATACACAGGATTTTCCGGAACTAATTGACGAACCCTTACTGCAATCTATTAAAACACAAGTGTACTTTGCAGAAGCCAGAAACGTTGTAAATAAAATAAAAAGCCCTGATTTACCATTTGACTATTCCGTTAATCCGTATCAAGGCTGCGAACACGGTTGTGTTTATTGTTATGCCAGAAACACGCACGAATACTGGGGATTTAGTGCAGGTATTGAATTTGAACAAAAAATAATTGTAAAACAAAATTGCATTGAACAACTTGAAAAAAAATTTAATTCGAAAAATTGGGAAGTGAACCCAATAATGCTATCAGGTAATACAGACTGCTACCAGCCGCTTGAACGTAAACACGAATTAACTCGCGGTATTTTAAGCCTATGTTTGAAATACAAACATCCAATAAGCATAATTACAAAAAACGCTTTAATACTAAGGGATTTAGACATTTTAAAAAACTTAGCAAAATATAATTTAGTTCACGTTGCAATTTCTATTACTGGCTTAGATGAAGAGATCCGCTGGAAAATGGAACCAAGAAGCTCTACCTATAGCAGACGATTTGAAACAATACAAAAATTAAGTGCAGAAGGTATACCTGTTAGTGTTATGATGGCACCAATTATACCGGGAATTAATAACCATGAAATACCTGAAGTGATTGAACTCGCAGCAAGAGCAGGTGCCAGAGACGCAGGCTACTCTATGGTTCGATTAAATGGTTCGGTTGGCCCGATATTTAAAGATTGGTTAACACAAAATTTTCCAGACAGAGCTGCAAAAGTCTGGAATCAGATATGCAGTGCACATGGTGGTAATGTTAACGATAATAGATTTGGTGTACGCATGCGTGGGCAAGGCAATTTAGCAGAAAGTATTCAGCAATTATTCACACTATCTAAAACCCGGTTTATGAGGGGAGTTAAAAAATTTGAATTCGATTTGACTCTCTTTAATCATAAGCCGGGGGATAGCCAATTGAGTTTGTTTTAGTTTAAATTAAGCGACAGCAGGCCAGTACTTCCCAACTCATTGTTCTTATTGAAAGAAGTGTATATTTCAACAAAGTAGGCACAAAAAAAAGACCCAATTCTTCTCAGAATTAGGTCTCAATAATTGATAAAGGTATTTTTAGATAACTTCTACCGCTTCTGGGTATTTAGACATCCATCTTTTTAAACTTTCCTTATTTCTAACAATAATAGTTGTTTTCTTATCTATTCTTAATTTAGTTAAGTAGGTTGTACCTTTAACTTCTGGTTTTCTAACTACAGTTTTCATAATAGTCGTTTTAATTGGTTGTTATATTCTTCTTTCTCACTTATCCTAGCCTTTAACTATATAACACAAATTAAAGGATTTTGTTGTTGTATAAAAGTTAATATTAGCTAATAATCCAATTTTAGAGCTATTAGCCAGCTATAAATAAAAAACTCCACCAAATTGGCGGAGTTTTAATATTATTTTAAGCCAATTACTTTACTTGGTTAATAACCGCCTTAAATGCTTCTGGATGATTTAAAGCTAGGTCAGCTAATACCTTACGGTTTAATTTTAAACCTTTAGCATTTAATTTACCCATAAATTCGCTGTAACTCATACCTTCTGCTCTTACACCTGCATTAATACGTTGAATCCACAATCCACGCATGGTGCGTTTTTTGTTTTTACGATCGCGGTAAGCATAAGTTAAACCTTTTTCTAAGGTATTTTTGGCAATTGTCCAAACATTACCTCTTGCACCCCAATAACCTTTGGTTAAATTAAGGATTTTTTTTCTGCGTGCCCTGCTGGCAACATGATTGACTGAACGTGGCATTTTTTAATTTTTTTATTCACGCTTTCACGTGATGTTTTTAAATGTTAGTGGCAATTTTACCTCAATTGCGCTTTTTTTACTAAAATTTTGGCTAGTTAAAGCCGTTAATCGGTTAATTTTAAAGAACTTACTTACTCTTAGATAGCTAACATGAATTTCACGTTTGGCGTATCTGCAGCACAAACTAAACCAGTTTTAGCTAAACCACGTTTGCGGTCTTTCTCTTTCTTGGTTAAGATGTGACGCTTGTATGCATGCTTTCTTTTAATTTTACCGCTTCCAGTTAAAGCAAAACGCTTTTTAGCACTGGAATTCGTTTTCATTTTTGGCATCTTATTTTTTTTAAGGATGGCAAATGTATGAAATTAATTTTCAATCACCAAAAAAATGTTTTATAAACTAAAAATGTCATTGATAATCAAACTACACTGCAAAAATATTACCTTTGGCTCCCAAAATTAAATTTTTATGTTGCGTTCACATACCTGCGGAGAATTAAGACTAAGTAATCAAAACCAAACTGTTACCTTGTGTGGTTGGGTACAAAAAACCCGAAATTTAGGTGGCATGACCTTTATTGATTTACGCGACCGCTATGGAATTACCCAATTAGCATTTAATTTAGATTGGAATCAGCAACTTTCTGACCAAGCAAGAAACGTTGGACGTGAATTCGTACTTAAGGTTACCGGTGTAGTTATTGAGAGAGAGAGCAAAAATACTGTTAACCCAACTGGTGAAATTGAGATTAAGGTAGAATCGCTTAGCGTATTGAATTCTGCAGCAACCCCACCGTTTACGATAGAAGATGAAACGGATGGCGGTGATGAACTGCGCATGAAATACCGTTACTTAGATTTACGTAGAACTATTGTAAGAAAAAATTTAGAGCTACGCCATAGAATGGCTATAGAAACACGTAACTACTTAGATCAACAACAGTTTTTAGAAGTAGAAACACCTGTTTTGATTAAATCAACACCCGAAGGTGCTCGCGATTTTGTAGTTCCAAGCAGAATGAATCAAGGTCAGTTTTACGCCTTACCGCAGAGTCCTCAAACATTTAAACAATTACTAATGGTAAGTGGCTTTGATCGCTACTACCAAATCGTTAAATGCTTTAGAGACGAGGATTTAAGAGCTGACCGTCAGCCGGAATTTACACAGATAGATTGCGAAATGAGTTTTGTTGAGCAGGAAGATATACTCCAAACTTTTGAAGGACTCACTCGTCATTTATTTAAAACAGTTAAAGGAGTTGATATACCTGCGCTACCAAGAATAACCTATGCAGAAGCGATGGAGTTTTATGGTAACGATAAGCCTGATACGCGCTTTGAGATGAAATTAGTTAACCTAAAATCAGTGGTTGGTGGTAAGAATTTTAAAGTATTTGATGATGCAGAACTTGTTGTTGCTATTTGTGCGAAAGGAGCTGCAGAGTACACCCGCAAACAGTTAGATGAATTAACTGAATGGGTTAAACGCCCTCAAATTGGCGCAACCGGTTTAGTTTACGCACGTGTTAATTCAGACGGAACAATTAAAAGTAGCGTAGATAAATTTTATACTGAAGAGGATTTGAAAAAATGGGCCGAATTGTGTAATGCACAAGCAGGTGATTTAATACTAGTTTTAGCTGGACTTGAAGAAAAAACAAGAAAAGCCATGAGTGAATTACGTCTCGAAATGGGTAATCGTCTGGGTTTGAGAGATAAGTCTAAATTCTCTTGTTTATGGGTAGTTGATTTTCCTTTGTTAGAATGGAATGAAGGCGATCCTAATCTTCCTGAAAGTTTAAGAGGTCGTTGGGTTGCGAAACACCATCCATTTACTTCTCCAAAGCCTGAAGATATTGAATTATTAAAAACAAATCCAGGTGCAGTTCGTGCTAATGCATACGACATTGTAATTAATGGTGTAGAAGTTGGCGGTGGCAGTATTCGTATTTTTAATAAAGATTTACAAGCTTTGATGTTTGAAACATTAGGCTTTACAAAAGAAGAAGCACAATATCAATTTGGATTTTTAATGAATGCTTTTGAATATGGCGCTCCTCCGCATGGTGGCATTGCTTTTGGATTTGACAGACTTTGTAGCTTGTTTGGTGGTGCTGAAAGTATCAGAGACTTTATTGCCTTTCCAAAAAATAACAGCGGTAAAGACATGATGATTGACGCACCAAGCGCCATTAGTTTAGAGCAATTAAACGAACTTTCTATTTCCTTAAAAAATTAAATTTTTACCAGACAAATGCTAAATTTCAACATTTTGCCCATTATTTAAATCGATTTAGCTATATTTACATTTTAAATACCCAATCTACATGAAAAAACTATTTTGCATTTATTTACTTGCCCTTTCATACATTATTCAAGGACAAACTAATATAGGTGACACTATTAAAATTAAAGCGTTTAAATACGGAAGCACAACACGTGATACGTTAATTAATTTCCCTAATGGAACTCAAACCTTTGAGAAAATAATTATGAAATACAACATGCGTTGTAAAAACAATCTAGTTTCAACGCAATCAGCTCCAAACCAAGGTTGCGGTGAATGGGATTATTCATGCAACACTTTCATTGTTGATTCAACAAAAATTGAATTAAACCCACGAACTCAAACCAATCCTGTGATTACCAACTTCACAGGCACAGTGTTTCCATATGTCACCTACCCTTTAGCTGATTACTATGACTTTGCGCAGGTTAGTACCACTTTAACATCCACTACAAGCGAAACACTTTTTCCAACGTCGGTTGGAACCACAACCAATAACACTTTATTAAAAGCAAACGAAAAATCAGGAAGAAGCCAGATTCTTGTAACTGCAGCAGAACTTAGCAGTGCAGGATTAACAGCAGGGCCAATTAATGGTTTCTTTTTAAATGTTGCCAATGGTGGTGGAACAACTAACTTTTTTAAAGTAAAAATGAGTTTAATTTCGCCAACTATAAATTTATTAAGTTCAACAACACCAACAACGAGCGGATTCACACAAGTATTTAATAAGAATTATACGTTTGTAACCGGAACAAATAGAATATTATTTAATACGCCATTCAATTGGGACGGCACAAGCAATGTTGTGATTGATTTATCTTTCACGAATACGCAACCTTCATCCGTAATAGTATTAAATGGTGTTAACACATCAAGTACTTCATTATTATTTACTAATAATAATTTTGGAATAGATTTGTCAAACAACGGACAGGTTAATATCAATACAACTAATTTAAGCAGCATTAACAATGAAATAACTGTCAGTTTATGGGCTTTTGGTTCAGCAAACTTACTACCTGCAAACACAACAGTTTTATCAGGTTGGTCAACAAACCCAGCGCAACGTCAACTAAACATTCATTTTCCATGGAGCGATAACAACGTTTATTTTGATGCTGGTTTCTCTTCAGGTAATTTTGATCGGATAAATAAACTAGCCTTAACATCGCAAACAGAAGGCCAATGGAACCATTGGGCTTTTACAAAAAATGCTGTTACCGGATCGATGAAAATTTATTTGAATGGTGTGCTTTGGCACTCTGGCACAGGTAAAACAAAACCTCTTGCATTACTTAATTTAATTTTAGGAAAAAACAGTTCGCTTAACGAGAATTACAAAGGTATTGTTAACGAATTAACCATTTGGGACAAAGAGCTTGCTGCAACAGAAATTCAAACTTATATGAATAAAGCCATAACAGCATCACACCCTAATTATGCGAATTTGGTAGCCTATTATAAAATAAATGAAGGAACAGGATTAACAATTAACGACTCTAAATTTCCTGCAAATTCTTTAGGTAGTAGTTTCAACTGGACTTATGAAAGAGGTGATCAGCTTTCAAGAAATTTTACAGAATCTACTTTCAAACCAAGTCTTAATTTTTTCAAAGGAACGTATGTTACATCAACAAGCACATTAATTGTTAGAGACTCAGTTGTTCGAGCACCCAATGTTGTTACGAACTACTCAATAACCAATAATGCTACGGTTGTTCCTATGAGCCACGATGCGGTTGTTGTAACCGCAACTACTTATACTTATCATGCAACACCAAAAAACATTTACGACGGTGACAATAACAATGCCTTAACTGGCACTGTTGCAGTTGTGCCAAGCGGGACGCTTACTATTGGAAGTTTGCCTTATTTTGAGCGCTTTCCATATTACAACGAAATCATGTCGTTTGTTACACCATACGGTAAAGGATTAAACTTGGGAATAGATGGAAAAACATGGTTTTATGATGTAACAGATTTTACACCACTTTTAAAAGGGCCTAAGAGAATGATGATGGCAATGGGTGGAGAATATCAAGAACAAATGGATATAGATTTTTACTTTATAATTGGTACACCACCTCGAAACGTACTTCAATTTAATCAGTTATGGCAAGGTGCAGCAAGACAAAGTGATGCCTCAGTTGGTAACATTATTAATGGTACTCGTTTTGGTGCAGTTAACGTACCTTTATTAGCAAATGGTCAATCGTTCAAAGTTCGTTCAACAATTACGGGACACGGAGCAGAAGGCGAATTTCATCAAAATGGTGGCAACATGACTCATTTCTTTAACGTGAATGGTGGGCCAAATGAATTTAGCTGGAATGTTACACAAGACTGTTCTAACAACCCAATTATGGCACAAGGCGGAACATGGATTTACGACAGACAAGGCTGGTGCCCGGGTGAAGCAAGTTTATTGAAGCAACACAACATTACTCCTTTTGTATCGTCAGGCACAACTGTTACTTTGGATTATGATGTTTCTAATCCTCCAAACCCGAGCGGTGATTACAGATACATAGCAGCGCACCAATTAGTTACCTATGGTGGAGCAAATCATAGCCTTGATGCGTCTATATTAGATGTTTTACAACCAAGCAATAAAGTACTTTATTCACGCACTAACCCAATGTGCAGTAATCCAAAACTACTGGTTCAAAATACAGGTTCTACCGCAATTACAAGTATTGCAATTGATTATTGGTTAAACAACTTTTCTGCTAAACAGACTTATACTTGGACTGGTAACCTTGCATTTATGGATTCTGCAATCGTTTATTTACCATTTGGTACCTTATGGCAAAATGGTATGTTAACAACAGGCAATGTATTTAATGCAGAAATTAAAACAGTAAATGGTGTGGTTGATAATTATGCATATAACAACAAATATGTTTCGGCATTTACAAAACCGGATATTTTACCTGATAATTTTTACATTGAAATTAAAACGAATAATAATTATACAATGAATGATTATAAATTGTATGACGACTTCGGTAGCTTGGTTGGGGCAAGCAGTTTTACTGCTAATAACACAATTTATACAGACTATTACACAGTAACCGGTTGTTATAGATTAGTAATTAATGATTACGGAAAGGATGGACTTTCATGGTGGGCTAATACAGCTCAAGGCTCTGGTTATGCAAGAATTAGAGATGGTGTTACCAATGGTGTACTAAAATCATTTAATTCTGATTTTGGATCCTTTATTGACTATAGCTTTACAGCTAGCAGTCCAACTTCCTTAAAAGAACAAGAAACGAAAATTAATTTTTATGTGGCACCAAATCCATCTAACGATAAATTTTACATTAGAGGTTTAAGAACAGACAATGTAAAAATAGTTGTAACAGATGTTTTAGGTAAACGAATTGCTGAATTTACCAATGGCACCAAAAGTGAAGTTGAATTGAATGTAAGTGAGTATGTAAAAGGTGTTTACTTCATCAACGTAACTATTGACGGTAAAAGCTCTACAAAGAAGGTTATTGTAAATTAATTTATTTGGATCTAATAGAAAAAGCCTCAGTAAATACTGAGGTTTTTTTTTAAAGCACCTATAAGAGTAATTATCCCTATAAACTTGTATTGAAACTAATTAAATCAACTCCAAATTACGTTTGATGAAGTTAGTTAAACTCTCATTTTTTTTATAATCCGTATGGCCATAATACTAATCTGTTATCAGAGTTTAATCCCGATAACACAAACATCGTCTATTTGTTCTAGTGTACCCTTCCATGCAAAAAAAGCTTCCTCCAACTTAGCTTTTTGATCTTTCATTTCTAATTGAGAGTTATTTAAAAGTAAATTATTTAGTGCCTTATATTTAAACTTTTTACCTTTTTCACCTCCAAACTGGTCAGGGTAGCCATCTGTATAACTGTACAAAATTGTGTTTTCCTCAAGAATTAGAGTGTGGGATGTAAAAGGCTTAATTTCATCGCCATATATTCCAACAGGTTGTTTGTCTCCATAGTGTTCTGTTAATCCGCCATTAGCTAAGAGTAAAAAACCATTATTGGCTGTAGCATATTTTAGTTCACGTGATTTTTTATTGAATCGTAATAAAACAATATCCATTCCATCCTTATTCTCGCCTGATTTACCTGTTTGTTTTAAGGTAGAAATAATTTTTTCACGCAACTTATTAATGATTTCTGAAGGCTCAAAAATTTGTTGCTCGTTAACAATCTCATTTAGCAAGCCACTACCAAGCATCGTCATGAAGCCACCCGGAACACCATGCCCAGTACAATCACCTATGGCACAAAAAACATGTTGTTCTTTTTCAACCAACCAGTAAAAATCGCCACTAACAATATCTTTTGGTTGAAATAAAACAAAAGAGCTAGGGAATACTCTATTAAAATCTTCTTCCGTTGGTATTATAGCCGATTGTATCTTTTGAGCATAGTAAATACTGTCTTTAATATCTTTATGCGCTTCTTCAACTTTTAATTTTTCTTCATTTAGTTCTTCGGTTCGCTCTTCTACCTTTTTTTCAAGAATAGCCTTTTCTTGCATTAATTTTTTTTCACGATACTTAATGTAAAAATAAATTGAAGCGGCCACGCTTATTATACATAACGCGTAAAACCAATTGGTTCGCCAAAAAGGCGGCGTAATTGTAATTTTTAATTGAAGTGCTTCCTCATTCCAAACACCATTACTATTAGCAGCTTTAATATTTAATGTATAATCACCGGGATCAAGATTTGTGAAGGTTAATTGGTGCTGGTTATTAATACTAATCCAATCATTATCCAAGCCATCCATTTTATATTTAAATACATTTTTTTGAGGATCTGAATAATCTAAAGCAGCAAAATGTATTGAGAAAAAGTAATCTTTATAACTTAGTGTAACTTGATTTGTTCTGGATATATCCTGTTTTAGGAAGTTAGGTTTATTTAAAACAAGAAAGTCTGTAAAAGCAATACTTGGTACAATGCTATCATCCTTTATTGTGTTTGGGTTGAAGTAATTAAAACCATTAATACCGCCAGCTAAGAAATAGCCATTAGAAAGCTTTATAAAAGACTTATGATTAAACTCCTTGCTCTGAAGTCCATCATGCCGTTGAAATAATCTTATGCTTTTAGTTACAGGATTGTAACGAAACAAACCACTGGTTGAAGTAAGCCAAATGTTATTTGATTTATCAAATTGCAATCCATAAAAACTTGCCCTTAACAATTTATTATTTTCGCTGTGATCAATATATTTTAAGGTTTTTATATTCATTTCAATCAGATGATCATCTGAAGTAAACCACATGTTATTATTAGCATCAAAGGAAATGATTGTAACACCGCCGGAGTATAGATTTGATTTTTTATTTTCAGAAAATAAACGAGTAAAGGTTTTGGTTTTTGGATCAAGACGCACTAAACCGCAACTTCTGGTGCCAATCCATATATTCCCTTCATTATCTTTTTTTAATGTCAGAATAACATCACAATACAGTTCCTTATTTTTTGGATCGTTTAAATAATAGGAGAAATTATCCTTTTCTCTGTTATATAACCTTAAACCATCTCCCCAGGTACCAATCCACAAATTGTTATCATTATCCAGCACCATTCCATATGGGATTTGATTGGCAAAGGAATTGGGTAGGTTAGTAACATTGTAGTTTTTTGATTTCTTTTGTATTGGATCGTGGTGATAGAGGCCACCGCCATTTGTTGCATACCAATATGTGCTATCAAAGTCTTGAAGAATAAAAGACACCTGCGATCTTTCTATAAGCCAATCTTTATCAAGATCTTTATAAATTGGATTTATAAATGAGTACGTTTTCGGATTAAAGTAACACAGACTTCTGTTTGTACCAACAATGATTTGACTTTCACTTTCTTCAAAAAAAGAAAGTATTCCATTGTCTTTTAACGTATTTGGTTTGTTGCTTTCATGTTTAATGTGACCAAACTGTAAACAATTAGGATTAAAATAATTAACACCTTCCTTCCATGTTCCTGACCAAATTAAACCACCTTTATCAACCATAATGGTTAAGTTGGTATTATCGCTTACAGATTCCGGATCGTCAGGATTATGCTCAAATGAAATTACTTTACCGGTTTTTCTTTCAAATTTAATCACTCCTTTTTCTGCACCACACATCCATATATCAGAATTTTTATCCTCAATGATTTTAGAAACTAAACCAATCTTATTTGTATTTCGGTATATTCCGATTGTATCAGTTCTATCCCAAAAATAGTCCTTATTGGTATCGTAAATCGTAATACCACCGCTCCATAAACTAATCCAAATAATTCCTTTACTATCCGCAAACAAGTAACGAACCTGGGTACCATTTAGCTTTGTTTTAGGATTAGAAGCAGTATAGCGAATGTACTTATTTTCTTTAGGAATAAATTTAGTAATACCTGAGCCGTAATGTCCAAACCAAATGTTTCCATTTTTATCTTTGGTCATTGTTGTAATTTTATTTGTCAATAAACTGTTTGGGTTTTTATCGCTGTGTAAAACACGAGTTATTTTATTAGTTTTCTTATCAAAAATGCAAAGCCCTTTACTAGTTCCTATATATAAAATACCAGGTTCAAATTCCTTAATATCATTAACGCAATTGCTCGGTATAGTATTTGCATCTATAGAATCATAAGAAAAATGTGTAAACTTATTGGTTAGTAAATCTAACTTACTAAAACCTGCTTCCTGACTTCCTATCCATAAGTTATTGTCATTATCTGCGTACATGCATCGCACAATACGGCCCATAAATTTCGAACTGTCATTTTCATCAGCTATAAATGGAGTAATCTTATACCCATCAAACTTGTTAAAGCCATTGTAAGTTCCAATCCAAATAAATCCTTTTGGATCTTGCTCTAAACATCCAATAGAATTATCGGATAAACCATTATCAATAGTTAAATGATTAAATAATGCGCTTTGTGACTTCACTTTTAAACTAAAAAGCAAAATAATCGGCAATAAAAAAGTAAAACGCATTAAACAATAAGGCATATACAAAAATATAAAAACAGATTACAATATCAAGAAAATTAACCTTTTGATTGGATGATCTTATTTTTTAATTTTTGAAATAAAAAAAGGCTGTTTAAAATGAATTAAACAGCCTCCTAAAACCAAAAAATTAAACTTAAATCAACTCTACACTACGTTTGATGAAGTTAGTCAGACTTTCGCCTTTTAATAAACCCTGGGATAATAAAGCTAAATCAGATGCCTGTTTGGCTAAGTTTTTTTGAGTTGCTTCGTCTTTTTCATTCATAATGCGGCTTATTAACGGGTGATTGCTATTTACAACCAAATTATACATGTCCGGCATATTACCGTAAAATGCACCCATTCCGCCTCCACCCAACTGATTCATATCCTTCATTCTTCTCATGAATTCCGGGCGAGTAATTAACATAGGTTGATCTTTTTCACTTAAATTTTCGAATACAACTGTAAATTGTTCTTTGCTTACAGTACCCTCAATAATTGGTTGAAGTGTTTTTTGATCTGCTTCAGTTAATTTAGAAATGGTATTATCATCTTTATTTATCAATTTTTCAATTGTATCCGAATCAACCCTTACAAACTGTGTATCCTTTAATTTACTTTCCAAATGATTGATGTAATGCGGATCTAACATTGTATCCATCAACAATACTTCATAACCTCTATTTTTAGCAACATCAATATAGGCATGTTGTTCAGCAACATTAGTTGCATATAAATACACTAATTTCTTATCCTTGTTTGTTTGTAGTGGCTTAACGTGATTTTCGAATTCATCAAATGTAAAATACTTACCCTCTGTCGTTTTAAGTAAACTGAATTTTACAGCTTTTTCATAAAACTTCTCATCACTTAAGTTACCATACTGAACAAATATCTTAATATCATCCCATTTCTTTTCGAACTCTGCCCTATCCTTTTTAAATAGTTCCTCTAATTTATCCGCAACTTTTTTAGTAACGTGCGATGAAATCTTTTTAACGTTACCATCTGCTTGCAAATAGCTGCGACTCACATTTAATGGGATATCCGGACTATCTATCACCCCACGTAAAAGGGTTAAAAAATCAGGAACAATATTTTCAACATTATCAGTTACAAACACCTGGTTGCAATACAACTGTATGCGATCCTTTGGCATTTCTAACTTATTACTTAGTTTAGGAAAATAGAGAATACCAGTTAAGTTAAAAGGATAATCAACGTTTAAGTGAATGTGAAACAAAGGCTCTTCAAACTGCATTGGATACAATTCGCGATAAAAAGCTTTGTAATCTTCATCCTTCAAATCAACCGGCTTTTTTGTCCATGCCGGAGTAGGGTTATTAATGATATTATCAACTTCAACTTCGGTGTGTTTTACTTCGCCTTTTTCATCTTTTTCACCTTTATCAATCCAAACTTTTTTGGTTCCAAATTTTATTTCAACCGGTAAAAATTTACAGTACTTTTTAAGTAATCCATCAATTTTATGATCTTCTAAATACTCCTCACAATCATCAGCAACATGTAAAACAATATTGGTACCACGCTGGGTGCGATTCGAAATTTCTTCAATCGTATATTCCGGGCTTCCGTCGCATTCCCATCGAACTGCTTTGCTGCCTTCTTTATAGGAAAGTGAATAAATTTCAACCTTTTTAGCTACCATAAAGGCACTATAAAAACCTAAGCCAAAATGTCCTATTACGACATTTTTGTCAACCTTATCCTTGTATTTATTTACAAATTCTTCGGCACCACTAAATGCAATTTGGGTAATGTATTTTTCAATTTCATCCTTGGTCATTCCAATACCCTTATCCTTAATGGTAATGGTTTTTGCCCCTTTATCTACCTCAACTTCAATTTTAATATCACCTAAGTCGCCTTTGGCTTCGCCCATGCTTGACAGTGCTTTTAGCTTTTGTGTTGCATCAGTTGCATTACTAACTAACTCGCGTAAAAAAATCTCATTATCGCTGTAAAGAAATTTTTTAATGATTGGGAAAATGTTTTCTGTTTGTACATTAATTTTACCGGTTGTGCTCATAATCTATCTATTTTTTAGGTCCTTTTTTCAAAATTTATGCCAATACGAATTTATGTCAAAATGACAAATAAAACGTAAGAAACATCCCATTTCAGGCAAATTGATGAAACAATTGCACAACAAAATCAAAAAAATCCCGTTATTTGTAAAGTGTTAAGAGCATCTTTAATTACCGCAATCATTATTTTATTTTTTTCTTGTAAAAAGGAAAAATTTAAAACCGATAGTAGTGCGCAACTTCGATTTACTGCCGATACGGTGTATTTTGACACTGTTTTTACCACACTTGGTTCCTCTACTCGTAATATTCGTGTAATTAACCCATATAACAATAAACTTAAAATCAGCAGCCTTCGCTTTGAAACAGGCAATTCATCCTCTTTTATTATTAATGTTGATGGTGCGCAAGGCAAAGAATTTAAGGACATTGAAATAGCTGCTAAAGACAGTATTTATATTTTTATCCAAGTGAATGTTAATCCACTCTCAGTTAATTCGCCATTAGTTATAAGGGATAAGTTAGTATTTGAAACAAATGGCAATACACAAGTTGTTCATTTGGAAGCCTGGGGTCAAAATGCCTACTATCACAGAGCAACAGCAGCAATTAAGTTTAAAGATGGTACTTATTTCCCTTATAGTATTGTAGGTCAATTAAGCAACGCATTTACAGGAAGCGGAAATAATTACACACTTAAAACGGATAAACCGCATGTGGTTTTTGGTTACTTGGTTGTAGATAGCGCGCAGAAATTATTAGTTCCCGCGGGCTCTAAATTTTTTATGAGTTATAAAGCAGGCCTTTGGGTATTTAGTGATGGTGAAATGAAAATAAAAGGTACTCTAGGTAATGAAGTTACGTTTAACAGTACCCGCACCGAACCTGAATTTTATAATGAACCCGGACAATGGGATCGAATTTGGTTTAATGAGGGAAGCACAGGAAATGAAATAGATTACGCCATCATTAAAAACGGATTTGTTGGCGTGCAGGCAGAACTGACAGCCAATTCCGGAACGCTTACACTAAACAAACCACGCCGTTTAAAAATTACCAATACACAAATTCATAACATGAGTTTATGGGGTTTGTATGCATTTGCCTATAACATTTATGGCTATAATAATGTTATTAGTAATTGTAAAGACAATGGCTTAAACATTTCCTTTGGTGGCAATTATACTTTTTTACACTGTACCTTTGCCAACTATTTTGAAAAAGGAGAGAAACCGCGCGAATCAGCAAACGTAAATATCAGTAACTATTACGAAGAGCTTGTGTTACCAATGGATACCTGTTATTTTGGAAATTGTATTATTGACGGCAAATTAACAAATGAATTAAACATTGACTTAAAAACAAATACAAGCTACACTCCTAGTTTGCAGTTTAGCTCTTGTTGGCTAAAAACAAATATTAATTTAAGCGATGTTAACCGGTTTAACAATGTAAGAACCGGAAATAGTATCACATTTATTAATGCTGCTAATTTTAACTTTAAACCACAAACCGGAGAGAATAGTTTTTTGAAAAACTTTACCGGTCCTAAAGCAAGCGCGGATGCTGTAAAGGCACCTTCTGATATACTTGGGACATCGAGAAATACAACTAGCGTGACTGCAGGAGCTTATGAATTTTAGCTCTTCATTTTACACCGTTCGCTTGTAAGCAAATGAAGTTCCTTATCCAAATTTAGAATTGTTTTAGCATTATCTAATTCTGTTTTATACGTTTGCTTAAGTTGCTTGCGTTTAATTGCTTCCAAGCATCTTCTTAAGTCTTCTTTTGTTTCCAATTCTAACGCAGGAACCTGGGTTGGCTTACCATCATCGTCCTTGGCCACCATTGTAAAATAAGATGTGTTTGTGTGTTTAACCGTTCCTATCTTAAAATTTTCTGAAATAACTTTAATACCAACTACTAAGCTTGTTTTACCAACATAATTTATGCTGGCATACATACTTACCATCTCACCTACTTCTACCGGTGCCAAAAACTCAACCCCTTCAATTGAAACGGTAACACAATAGGAACCTGCGTGTTTACTTGCGCAAGCATAAGCCACCTTATCCATCAGGGATAGAAGAATACCTCCATGGATTTTACCACCAAAATTGGCATAAGCAGGAATCATTAACTCAGTTAAGGTTGTTTGAGAGTAACTTACAGGTTTAATCATATTAAAAAGTTTATTTAAAAAACAATCATTTTTCGCCTAATCGAGTCAATTTTCAATAAAGAAAAAACCAAATTGGAAACAAAAACAATCAATTGCCATGTAATGATAATTTATAACAATTCTACAAAATAAAATTTAAACCTCCTCAGGCAAACTAGTTTATTTTTATACCTTTACCTACATGAATCTTAAAAAGAATAAACTCATCCTTTTCATAGTGGCTGCAATGTTTATTGGAATTGGAATTGGATTTGTTATTAATAAACAAATTACCAATAAACCAATTAAACTGGTTGAACAAGCAAGTTCAGGTAAGCCGGAATATGCTCAAAAGCAGATTAAAACCTCTATTGAAAAATATGAAGGTCAGTTTATTAAGGCTCAGAAGAAAAAAGTTGCCGGTTATTTTTCTATACTCAGTGATATTTTTTTACACTTAATTAAAATGATTATTGCGCCTTTGGTTCTAGCGGTTCTGGTGCTTGGAGTGGCTAAAGTTGGTGATTTTAAAAGCGTGGGGCGTATTGGACTAAAAACGATGATTTATTTTACATGTGCCACTTTAATAGCTTTGGCTTTGGGATTAATAATGGTTAACTTGTTTAAGCCAGGCACTGTGATGCACCTTGATTTGCCAGAAGCCAATGCGAGCACGGGTATTAAAGCCAATACACAGGATGCTAAAAATTTTATTGATCATGTGATTCCAGAAAGTATAATTAAATCAATGGCTGCGAATGATATTTTACCAATTGTGGTATTTGCTTTGTTTTTTGGCATTGCTGCAGCGAGCATTGGAGAAGTTGGCTACCCTATTATTAAAGCATTTGAAAGTTTGGCACATGTAATGTTTAAAGTAACTAATTTCGTTATGAATTTTGCTCCACTAGGAGTATTCGGTGCCATTACAGCAGTAGTAATTCAACAGGGCCTTGATGTTCTGAGTGGCTATGTTTATTTGATCCTCTGTTTCTTTGGAGGCTTGTTGTTTTTCGTATTTGGTATACTCTACCTTATTTGCGTAACATTTAAAATCAAATACTTTAAACTATTACAAGACATTAAAGAGCCTATCTTATTAGCTTTTAGTACTGCAAGTAGTGAAAGTGCAATGCCAAAAACAATTGAAGCTTTAGAAAAACATGGCATAAGCAACCGTATTGTGAGTTTTGTACTACCACTTGGTTATAGTTTTAATTTAGATGGAAGTATAATGTATATGACTTTTGCAACTGTTTTTATTGCGCAGAGTTATGGAATGGATATTTCTACTGCGGATCAAATAAAAATGATGCTTATTTTACTTGTTACAAGTAAAGGAATGGCAGGTGTACCAAGAGCTTCATTAGTTGTTATTGCCGGAATGCTTTCAATGTTTAAAATCCCTGGCGAAGGATTACTTTTACTTTTAGCGGTGGATCAATTACTTGATATGGGGCGAAGTGCTACTAACGTTGTGGGTAATGCCGTTGCCAGTGCAGTAGTTGCAAGGCTGGAAGGAGAACGGTTTTAAACTTATAATTTCTAACAATCAGGGCTACTAACCTTAATAGCTAGTCCACCGGTGCTGGTTTCTTTGTATTTACTATTCATATCTTTGGCTGTATCCCACATGGTGCTAATTACTTTATCCAAAGGTACTTTTACATTTTTAGGATCTGTTTCTAAGGCTAACTCCGCCGCGTTAATGGCTTTTATAGCTCCCATACTATTTCTCTCGATACAAGGTATTTGAACCAATCCACCAACAGGGTCACAGGTTAAACCTAAATGATGTTCCATGGCTATTTCTGCTGCAATTAAACATTGTTGCGGTGAACCACCTAACAGTTCGCATAGTGCTGCTGCCGCCATCGCACTTGACACACCAATTTCTGCCTGGCAGCCACCCATGGCAGCCGAAATTGTTGCTCCTTTTTTAAATATACTTCCTATCTCTCCGGCAACTAATAAAAATTGTTTTACATGTTCTTCAGTCGCATCATGGTTTTCAATTACCATGTAGTACATTAAAACAGCCGGAATTACACCTGCACTGCCGTTTGTTGGAGCTGTTACAACCCTCCCTAGGCTGGCATTTACTTCATTTACAGCTAATGCAAAACAACTAACCCATTTTAATATGGCTCGGAATTTAACTTCTGTTTCTCTTATAGCTAAAAGCCATTCTTGTGGGTTAGAATATTTTAAATTACCCCTCAAATTTTCATGCATATCAAATGCTCTTCGCTTAACATCCAAACCACCCGGTAAAATTCCTTCGGTGTGACAGCCAATATACATGCACTCTAGCATGGTTTGCCAAACTTTTATTAAATCTTTATGTAATTGTTCCTCTGATCTAACAGTTCGCTCATTATCATACACTATTTCCGAAATCTTCTTGTTTTGTGTAACACAATAATTCAACAACTCATCAGCAGTATTGATTGGATTAGGATATAACTCAGCCCGAACGTTCTTTTTATCAGTCTCTTCATTTTCTTTAATAATGAATCCACCACCAATAGAATAAAACGTAGAAGAATAAACTAAGTCATTGCTGATAAACGCTTCAAATGTTATACCGTTAGGATGAAAAGGCAAAAAGTTTTTATTGAAAACAATATTAAGTTCCGGGTCAAACGAGATATTTCTCTCATTATTTAACCTAAGTTCTTTTTTAGTTTTGATCTCATTTAAAAGCACGGGTATTTGAGCAACCGGCATCGTAACAGGGTCTTGACCTGATAAACCTAACATAACTGCACTATCTGTTGCATGCCCTTTGCCGGTTAAAGACAAGGAACCATATAATTGAACAGTAACCTTTGCGACTTTATTGTAATGTTCTGTTTGTTTTAATTCAGCTAAAAATTGCTCGGCTGCACGCCAAGGACCTAAGGTATGGGAACTTGAAGGACCCACTCCTATTTTTAACATGTCAAATACTGAAATGTATGCCATAACTATAAAAGTAAGGCCATATCAAGCCAAAAGGAAGCCTGAAAAGAGAATCAATCAACAATTAAACGTGAATAACGTGAATTACAAATTAGGCGTTCTTCCACCATCTACAGGTAAATTAATCCCGTTAATGTATGCAGCAGCAGGGCTGGCTAAAAAACACACAGCATTAGCAATTTCAGAAGCACTCGCAAAGCGTGCCATAGGAATTTCTGCTATCATTTCTTTGCTTACCTCATCAGTGCTATGTTGTGTTTTAGTTGCTTTGTTTTGAATAATGGTTTCCAAACGTCCTGTTAAAGTTGCACCAGGTAAAACATTATTAACTGTGATTCCAAATTTACCAACCTCATTAGCCCATGTTTTAGCCCAATTTCCAACAGCAGCACGCACAGTGTTACTTACACCTAAATTAGCTAAAGGCGCCTTTACACTAGTTGAAATAACATTAATAATTCTGCCATATCCACTTAATTTCATACCATCAAAACAAAGTTGAGCAAGGATTTGATTACATATTAAGTGGTTACTAAATGCAGAAAGAAATTCTTCTTCCTTAGCTTGTGTAATAGGTCCGCTTGGTGGGCCACCAGTGTTGTTTACCAGTATATTAACAGGTCCATTTCTGTTTATAAAAGCCTGCACTAATTCTTTTAAATTTTTAGTATCGCTAAAATCTGCTACTAAATAGGAATGTAATTGATTACCACTAGCAGATAACTCTGACTTAACCTGCTTTAAGCTTTGTTCGTTACGCGCAACTAACACAACGTTAGCACCAAGTGTGGCTAACTCAATTGCAACTGCCTTGCCAATACCTTGTGTACTGCCACAAACTAAAGCTGTTTTACCTTTCAGATCTAAATTCATTAAACCAAAATTGTTACAGGGTTTTCGATAAACGTTTTTAATGTTTGTAAAAATGCTGCTCCAGTTGCGCCATCTACAGTTCTATGATCGCAAGCTAAAGAAAGCATCATGGTGTTACCAGGAACCACAGCGCCATTTTTCACAACCGGCACTTGGCGAATTGCGCCAACCGAAAGTATACAAGAGGCAGGTAAGTTTACAATTGAAGTAAATGACTCAATACCAAACATTCCTAAATTTGAAACTGTAAATGTATTCCCTTCCATTTCGGCAGGTTGTAATTTTTTATCTTTTGCTTTTTTAGCTAATTCTTTTGCATCTGCAGCTATTTGCGAAAATGTTTTTTGATCAGCAAATCGAATAACTGGCACCAATAAACCATCCTCAACTGCCACCGCCATTCCTATATGTATGTGAGAATAGTAACGAACTTTATCTCCCATCCAAGATGTATTAACTTGTGGATGTTTACGAAGAGCAGCAGCACACGCTTTAATAACCATATCATTAAAAGATACTTTTGTATCAGGTATAGCATTAATAACGTTTCTAGAAGCTATGGCATTATCCATATCAACTTCAATATTTAAATAAAATACCGGTACTGTTGTTGTAGATTCTACTAAACGACGCGCAATAGTTTTACGCATTTGTGAAGCTGTCACGTCTTCAAATCCCTCAGTTCCTGAATTTACAAAACTTACAGTCTGTTGTTTTGAACCGGATGTTTGTAAAGAGGAACCTTTAAAATTCTCAACATCAGATTTTGTAATGCGGCCGTTATCTCCACTACCAGTAACTTTGGTTAAATCAATCCCTTTTTCTTTTGCTAAGGCTTTCGCCAGAGGAGATGCTTTAATTCTATCAGAGTTATTAGTTAATAGGGAATTGTTATTAGTAGGTTTAATTTCGTTTGTACTATTTACTAATCCCTTTTCGTTGCCTCCTATTCCCTTTTCACTATTAACTTTCCCCTGATTACTATTAACTGTGCTCAAAATCGCATTTACATCTTCCCCACCTTTTCCAAGGATCGCAATAATTGAATCAACAGGAACAGACTGTTTTTCTTGAACACCAATGTGTATTAAAACACCATCCTGGAATGATTCAAATTCCATAGTAGCTTTATCTGTAGCTATATCGGCCAAAAGCTCTCCGCTCTTTACTTTATCGCCAACTTTTTTATGCCATTTCTCCAACACACCATCAGTCATTGTATCGCTTAACTTTGGCATACGAACCACTTCAACGCCGGCAGGTAATGTTGTATTACTTGCATTTGAAGTTGTATTATTAGTTGCGGCCTGAGCAGGTTCGCTCTTTTGGCTTTTAACTTCTGTACTTTGATTTAATAATGAGCTAATATCCTCCCCTTCTTTTCCTAATATGGCAATAATTGAATCTACAGGCACAGCTTGCTTTTCCTTCACACCAATGTGTAAAAGCACACCATCTTGAAAAGATTCAAACTCCATTGTTGCTTTATCTGTAGCAATGTCTGCTAACAAATCACCACTTTTAATTTTATCGCCAACTTTTTTATGCCATTTCTCAATAACGCCATCTGTCATGGTATCACTTAATTTGGGCATTCTTACAATTTCAGCCATATTTTATTTAAATTTTTTGATTTAAGATTTATGCTTAAATGAATCAAACTTTAATTAATCTTTAAAAATTACTCTGTGATAAAAGGATAATTTGGTTCAGAGTATACATCTTCAAACAGCTCATGCGGTTCAGGATATGGACTCTCTTCAGCAAACTGAACACTCTCGTCTACTAATGCTTTTACACGTGCTTCTGCTGCTTCTATTCCTGCATCATCAATCCATTTGTTGGCTTGCAAAGTAGCTAATACCTTTAAAATTGGATCTTGTTCCTGATATTCCTTCACCTCTTCTTTTGTTCTGTATGTTTGAGCATCACTCATACTATGCCCTTTGTAACGGTATGTCTTCATTTCTAAAAATGTAGGGCCATCACCTCTTCGAGCGCGATCTACTGCCTCTTCCATTGCTTCATGCACAGCCTCAACAGTTAAACCATCAACCGGTTTACTCGGCATATCATAAGCTAATCCCAGCTTCCAGAGATCTGTAACGTTACTGGTACGTTCAACAGAAGTACCCATTGCATACTGATTATTCTCAACAATAAATATAACAGGTAACTTCCAGGTCATAGCCATGTTAAATGCTTCGTGCAAGGCACCTTGACGCACAGCACCATCACCCATACTACAAACACATACATTGTCTGTACCTAAATACTTTTCAGCGAATGCAATACCTGCACCAAGAGGCACCTGTCCGCCAACAATACCATGTCCTCCAACAAAATTATGCTCCTTACTGAAGATATGCATACTACCACCTTTACCTTTACTGCAACCTGTAATTTTAGCATACATTTCAGCCATAACATATTTTGGATGCATGCCTAACCCGATAGGATGCGCATGATCGCGATAAGCTGTGATATGTTTATCTTCTTTTTTTGTAGCACTTACGGTACCGGCCACAATTGCTTCCTGACCTATGTATAGGTGGCAAAAACCTTTAATTTTTTGTTGTACATAAACTTGTCCGGTTTTTTCTTCAAACTTACGCATCAATAACATTGATTCGTACCAATTCAAATATTGTTCCTTTGAAAATTTTGATTGTTTTGCTGAGACTTTAGCCATTGCTAATTAATATTAGTAAAGTAGCAAATTTAACATAAAATAATTGTGAAACATAGTATAATATCAAAAAAGTAAGCTAAAGAAAAGTTGCTCAAATAAAGCATAAACCAACGATTCGAAATGGAATTCAAAAATTTCTTTCTCAATAGATTTGCGGAGAATTTAAGAAATTCACATTCCAAATATAGACCCGTTAACAAGGACTTCAGATTACCAACTTTATCTAAATATTAACAAATATCAGACATCAAATCACATATCTCTTAGTTAAATAATAAATCAACTTGAAGCGACTAAATATTTGTTTTCCAATTACTTAATTGTCAAAATTAAGTATCGTTTTTAGCCAAATATCGGTTTACTTATTAATATATTTCTTTAAAAAATGCTCTGTTGGTAGAAGTGCTTTTTGAATACGTTTTGCGTATTTAATCGAATCTAGTATCTCCTTTTGCTTTCCTTCAATTAATTCTTTCTGAGCCTCTACCAAGGTTTTTTGATTTTCGATTTCGACTTTCTGGTTTTGAGTAACCTTAAATCGATTATACATTATTATTCCAAAAACCAACACAAGAATTAGTCCGATAAATGAAAAATACTTTTTTGTTTCTTCCTGTTTTAGTTTTAATGCACTAACCTTCTTTTCTTCTGCTACCTTAACACTGTCTGCAGTTGCTTTGATTTCGAACTCTCGTTGTATAACGTTTTTAACACCTGCTTTTCTAGTGTTTTCATTGCTTATACTATCCTTAAAAAGGTGATATAATTTATAATTTTTATATGCCGAACTGAAGTTATTTGTTGCTGAATCAACCTGTGATAGCGTATAAGCTGTTAAATAAATATTTTTGGGATAACCGATTTCTTGGGATAACTTCAATGCACTATCTAAGTATGCTCTGGCCAATTTGTGATTTTGAGTTAAAAAATAAATTTTACCAATATGAAATTGCAGATAAGCTATCCCTTCCTGTGAGGAGATTTCACGGGCAATAGTTAAACTTTTCTGATAATAACCCAAAGCCTCAGTCAATTTAGTTTGCTTTTCGAGGAATAGACCAATGTTATTCAAAACAACTGAAATTCCAGACTTGTTATTAAGAACTTCATATAAAGCTAAACTCTTGTTTAACCATAATTTTGCTTCCACCAACTTATTTTGATCTAAGTAAATAATACCAATAAAATTTGATGCAGAAGCCATGGATAATTTCTCATCAACCTTTTGACTTGTGGAATACGCTTTATTAAAATATGATAAAGCATTCTCCTTATCACCCTGATCCCTATAAATGGAACCTAAACTAATTAGATCCAAAGAAATATTTTTTAAATTATTAATTTTAGTATTTAATTTTAGACTTATATTAAAGTGGTTTATTGCTTCAAAAATGTTACCTTGATTAGAATAGAGTAATCCCAATCTATTATTACAATCTGCTATTGATTGAGCTTTATTTAATAAGGTAAATAATTCAAGAGCTGATTTATAGTGCTTGATAGCATCACTTATCAATTGCTTTTGTTCAAATAAATCCGCACAATCAAAGTAACATGTTGCTATAAAGCCTGAATCTCGATTCATCTTAGCAAATTGAATGCTCAGATCTACCTGATTTTTAAATTTATGTAAATCCAAATCTACGTCACTTGAAATGATTGATTTTAAGTAATAAATATCAGAAAGGTAATCATAGCGTTTAAATTTTTTTGCAGTCGGTATGATAGAATCCCAATAAGCATGTCTATTTATTCCAAAATAATTACCATATTGAATTTTGTTACGGATCCAAACAGTATCCTTTGGTAAACTGTTAATCGTATTAATATAAGTGTTTAAAGAAGGCTGAGACCTTATAAGCTGAGTAGTAAGGATAAAATAAAATAGAAATTTCTTCACCGGATGAAATTAAACAATAAAGTTCTTATTAAACAAAAAAGACTGCCGAAGCAGTCTTTTTTCAATTTATTACCTAATTAACTTTTAAAATCCCAGGTTTCTAAAAACTTGGTTGTATAGTTACCGGCTTTAAAATCTTCGTTATTCATGAGCTTTAAGTGGAACGGAATAGTTGTTTTTACACCTTCAATTACATACTCACTCAATGCGCGGTGCATTTTAGCAATAGCCTCTTCACGAGTTTGAGCTACAGTTATTAATTTACCCACCATACTATCATAATTTGGAGGAATTGTATATCCACTATAAACATGCGAATCTACACGAATACCATGCCCACCTGGCGTATGTAAAGTTGTTATTTTACCGGGGCTTGGGGCAAAATTCATGAAAGGGTTTTCAGCGTTAATACGGCACTCAATTGCACAAAGTTGTGGATAATAGTTTTTACCACTAATTGGAACGCCTGCAGCAACTAAAATCTGTTCACGTATCAAATCGTAGTCAATTACCTCTTCAGTAATTGGATGTTCAACCTGAATACGTGTATTCATTTCCATGAAATAGAAGTTGCGGTGTTTGTCAACCAAAAATTCAACAGTTCCTACACCTTCATAATTGATAGAAAGAGCAGCTTTAACTGCAGCTTCTCCCATAGCATCACGCAATTCCGGCGTCATGAATGGACTTGGTGTTTCCTCAACTAATTTTTGATGACGACGTTGAATACTACAATCACGCTCACTTAAGTGACAAGCCTTACCGTATTGATCTCCAACTATTTGGATCTCGATATGACGAGGCTCTTCAATGAATTTTTCCATGTACATGGCACCATTTCCAAATGCAGCCTCAGCTTCTTTACTGGCACTTTCATAGTTTGGTTGCAAATCTTCTTCTTTCCAGATGATACGCATACCTCTTCCACCACCACCTGCTGTAGCCTTAATAATTACAGGATAACCAATTCTTACCGCATCCTTTTTAGCCTGCTCAATATCAGTAATTAAACCATCAGAACCCGGAACACAAGGAACACCGGCAGCAATCATGGTAGCTTTGGCATTACTCTTATCACCCATCTTATTAATCATCTCAGGACTTGCACCAATAAATTTGATTTTATTTTGGGCACAAATCTCGCTGAACTTGGCATTTTCACTCAAAAAGCCATATCCCGGATGTATAGCATCTGCATTCGTTATCTCTGCTGCTGCAATGATATTGGCCATATTCAAATAGCTCTCCTTACTTGGCGGAGGACCAATACAAACAGCCTCATCAGCAAATTTTACATGCAAACTATCCTTGTCTGCAGTTGAATATACGGCCACCGTTTTAATACCCATTTCCTTACAAGTTCTAATAACACGTAAAGCAATTTCGCCACGGTTGGCAATTAAAATTTTTTTAAACATAACTTTAGCAATTTAAAATCAAAAATGAGAGATTAAAGCTCACTATTGAATCAATCCCTGATTTTTAACCCTTAATTTATAATTAGATTAAGAAGGATCAACTAAGAATAAAGGCTGATCGTACTCAACAGGAGTAGCGTCATTAACCAATACTTTAACGATTTTACCTTTAACATCACTCTCTATTTCATTAAAGAGTTTCATAGCTTCGATAATACAAACAGTTTTACCTGTACCAATTTCGTCACCTACATTTACAAAAGCTGGTTTATCAGGACCTGCGCTTCTATAGAAGGTTCCAATCATTGGGCTTTTGATTGTAACATACTTACTATCATCAGCACCTGCATTAGTGTTAACAGGGGTTTTAGATTCGGTAGTAGGATTTACTGTTGTTTGAGTTGCTTGAGTTACAGGAGTAGTAATAATTTGTGGTTGAGCTACAACTGGTGCAGTTTGCATAACAACCTGTTGTTGTGCAGTAACTTTTGGAGTTCTAATTACGATTTTAACCTCTTTTGTCTCTAATTCTACTTCACTTACGCCGCTTTTAGAAACAAACTTTATTAAGTCTTGAATTTCCGTTAATTTCATTTTAAAATTGTGTTTTAGTTAGTGGGGCAAAAGTAATGGTAATTTTGATTTTTTAAAGCATTATTTACGTTTTTATTAACAAAAAGGCTGTTTTTTTAATAAAAAACAGCCTTTTTTCAAAATTTTAGACCAAGCATGCTTTAGTTACCTAACAATGTCTTTTTAGCGTCGTCTAAAATGTCAAATGTCATTTCTTTGGTTGCTGCTTCAGCGTAAACCCTTAAAACAGGTTCGGTACCACTTGCTCTGATCATTAACCAGGTATTTTCATCAAAAAAGTACTTATAACCATCCAAATCATCTAATCGGCTCACTTTGTACTTACCAAATTGTGTGTAAGCTCCCGATTTACATTTAGATAATACTTGCTGTTTTACCGCTTCATCTATGTATAAATCGTTCCTTTCGAACCAAAATGTGCCTGTAATGTCATAAACCTCCTGAATAAGCTCTTTCAGACTTTTGCCCGATTTAGCCATAAACTCCCAAATTGTTAAACCCATCCATATACCATCTCTTTCAGGAATGTGGCCTTTTATTGCAATTCCACCACTCTCTTCTCCACCAACTAAAACATCTTCTTTAACCATAATACCACAAATGTATTTGAAGCCAATTTTAACCACATCTAATGGTAAATTATAATGAGCACACATGTTTTTAATTTTTACTGTTGTACTAAAAGCTGTGGCTACCTTACCATTTAAACCTTTGTATTTCTTTAAATAGTGAATTAATAATAAAATAATATGGTGAGAGTCCACAAAATTTCCTTCACTATCGTATAACCCTATTCTATCAGCATCACCATCAGTAGCTAATCCGCAAGAGATATTGCCTTTTGATTTAATGAAATTACTAAACTCTAATAGGTTTTTATGAATTGGCTCCGGTGCCTGACCATGAAAACCCGGGTTATGATCATTATGCAGGTGATGAATTTCAGGAAACAACTTGTACATAACGCGTTGACCTGCGCCAAACATACTGTCATATGCCAAATTTAAATTAGCCTTTTTAATGGCGGCAATATCAAAATTGGCCTCAACATGTTTAATGTAAAGTTCCTCTAGATTTACTATTTCTAACAATCCATTTTTTTCGGATTCAGTTAAATTAACTGATTTATAATTTGCGTTTGCCTTTTCCGGAATAAGGTCTTCTACTTCTTGAACTTGATCAGGACCAAGAGGACCACCGTAATGGGCTTTTATTTTATAACCATTGTAGCTTGGCGGATTATGACTGGCCGTTAAAATAATTCCAAGGTTGGTTTTATATTTAACTGCACCTAACGATATCATTGGCGTACTAACAAAGCCTTTGGCTAAAAGAACTTTGATACCATTCGCAATAAAAACTTTTGCAGTTGTTTCGGCAAATAACTCCCCGGCAAACCTGCAATCATGACCAACAACCACAACAGGTTTATTGTAAGAAGCTAAAAGCCATTTAGAAGTTGCTTCTGTAACTCTTGCTACATTTTCAACTGTAAAATCCTGAGCAATTATTGCCCTCCATCCATCGGTACCGAATTTAATTTTATCCATAGTATTATTAATGCTTGATATTTTGAGCAATTTGCTCTGCTATTGATTTGAATTCTTCTGCTGTAAATTTTAGTTTTTCATTATTGAAATTGCAATCATTTAAAGTGTTTATTGGAATTAAATGAACGTGCGCATGTGGTATTTCAAGTCCAATAACCTGCAAGCTAACTCTGTTGCAAGGAAAAGTTCGCTTTATTGCATCTGCTACCTTGTATGAAAATTGCATTAAGCTTTGGTAATTTGTTTCAGGCAATTCAAATAGCTTATCTTTTTCCAGCTTAGGAACTACCAACACATGTCCCTTTTTTATTGGAAAAATATCCAAAAAGGCAATATTGTGCTCATCTTCTGCCACTTTATGGCATGGGATTTCGCCTGAAATTATCTTTGAAAAAATACTGGCCATTAAATGCTAATGTTAGTAACTTCAAATGTAACCATACCTGCAGGAACCTGCACATCAACTTTCTCCCCAACTTTTTTACCAAGTAAAGCTTTTCCTATTGGCGAATCAACTGAAATTTTACCTGCTTTTAAATCTGCTTCTGATTGAGCAACCAATGTATATTTCATTGATGCTGCATTTTTAGTGTTTTTGATCGTAACGGTGGTTAAAATGCTCACTTTGCTTAAATCCAATTGAGTTTCATCTACAATTCTGGCATTTGCAATCACTTCTTCCATTTTGGCAATTTTCACTTCCAATAATGCTTGTGCTTCACGTGCTGCATCATATTCCGCATTTTCACTTAAATCTCCTTTATCTCTAGCCTCTGCTACAGCATTTGTACAATTCTTACGTTCCACCGTTTTTAAATGGTGCAAGTCATCCTTAAGCTTTTTAAGGCTTTCTTCGGTATAATACCCTAGTTGTGACATATTCTAAACTTTCTATAAACAAAGAATCCCGTCTCAATTTAATCGAGATTCGGGACTCAAATTCTTACTAACAAAGATAAGAAAAATATTCTTACAAATTCAATCTTAATCCAAATGTGTGAGAACCACCAAATGGGTTGGTAAATCTATAAGAGTAATCTAAACCAATAGTAGATTTTTTCTCATTGAATGGTACTTCAAAAGTTGCACCTAAAGCAGGTCCTGTGAAAGCAGTTCTTCTTTCAGTTGCACTTGTAATTCCTTTTTCATACATATAACCACCTCTTAACATTAACATGTCTTTCCATCCGTATTCAATACCGAATAAGAAGTTATCATAAGTAAATGAGTTAGAAGTAAAGGTACCGTTGAAGGTAATTCTGTGTTTTTTAGATACACCAGTACTATCCTTAATCAAATACCAATCGTAACTTGAACCGATATTAACTAACGCTGGTAATTCAAATGCACTTGAGCGATTGTTTACTGTTAACTCATAATTGTTACCGTAGTTAACACGAGCTTGTCTACTTAAACCATCACCACGGTAGGTCATTTTTGGTCCCCAGTTTTTAAGGGCGATACCAATATGAATGTGATCGTATTTACCCGTGTGGTATTGGATACCAGCATCTAAAGCAATTCCTCTTGCAGCTACGTTTGGAATTTGCTCACTAATTAATTTAACATTAATTCCACCAAAAATATTATCGGAGAACATTTTTGCGTAGGACATACTGATGTTATAAAACGTAGGAGAATAAGTTCCTAAACCACCTTCCGGTTGATCTTCAGTTGTAATATCAATTTTTCCTGCATTAATACTCATAACACCAAAACCAATTGTACTGGTTTCACCGATACCTTGCGTTAAACCAAAGGTGTTAATGAAGATATCAGTACCTTGTAACCAATTGGCACGGTTGATAATTACTTCTGTTTTTCTTGTAAAAGCAGTTCCAGCAATATTTAAAAATTGTGCTTCCAAACCGCGAACCTTAGCAGAGTTGGATCCAACCATCCCTGAATTCCTTGCATATGGATTAATCAACAATTGACTTGCTCCAGCCTGACCAGCGCGCTCAGGATTACCTGCAAACGCTGTTGCTGTAAGGGTTAACCCAAGAAACAAGTTTTTATATTTTAAATTTTTAATCATATCTCAACAATTTAAATTATGTATTAATAATTCTGAACATCAAGTGGTCTAACAACACCAAACCATTTAACTATTTTCTCTCCAATACCTGGTGCATCTATATGGAAAATGTATAAACCACTTGCAATAGTAATATTGCTTTGATTCTTTAGATCCCAATCCATATATGGACTACGTTTAGTTTGCTTAATATCAGTGTTTCCAATAAGCTGATCTTCCTGATCCGTTACATCACGTTTAAGTGTACGAACTAAAGTACCATTCATTGTAAATATCTTAATTGTACATTTACTTGGTAGGTTCGTAATTCTAACGCGATTATCAATACGGTTAGTTTCATAAGATGAACTTCCGTAGTATGGATTAGGAACAATTCTGATTAAATCCAATGCATTTTTAGAAACATCAGCTTGATCAAATAATGTTGCAATATCTGACGTATTAAATTTGTACATCGGAATATTATTATTTTGAGGAGTAGTTGAAACAATAGTTGTTTGTTGAGCAGCATTTGTAACTGTTGTTAAAGCACCGGCAACTAAATTGTTACCTAAACCTGAAACAACAGCGGATGTTGCTGTACTAACTCCACTAAATCCATATCTGTATGGCTTAGCTACATTAATATTGATTCTAACATCAGAAGGCATATTCGCCGGATCTTTAAATGAAGTTCCATTTGCAAGTAATGGCATAGAAACCCACATGATATCTCTTTCTAAAGAATTTAATGGCATTGCAGCAGCACCTTGGAAAATTTCAGTAGTGTTATAATACTTCTTGAAAACATCCATCACATAAGCACCATGATCATATCTAGGAACACCAGCAACTGTGTTTACTAAACTGTTTGGTCCGCTTGCTAAAGCCCAAGGTGGTGCACTAGAACCAGCAGCAGTAAATTGAGCTTCAGTTGGGAATGCACCTTTAGCTTGATTTGCACCAAATACATAGATGAAATGTTTTCCACCAAAAGCAAAACTGAACGGGCTGCTAGTGCTAGAAGTTGGATTCCAGATCATATCATCACCGTTATTCGTTCTTTGGTAGCTATCTTCACCAAACATCATATTTAAACGCTCACCTGTTTCAGTACAAATTGCGTAACCAGGGAACCATCCCATACCTGTTTCAGAGATAAAATTAGATGCGTTTGGATCGGTGCTTGCACCACTTCCAGTTGTAGCATAATTTCCATTTTTGTCCACAGAAGCATGCTTACGTGGTGAGAAAAACACAGCATTACCTTCGCTTAACTCAGCTCTCTCCTGCATTTCAATAACCGGACAGCGTGTCCACTTAGATTTGTCGCGAGTTAAAACAATTAAAACACTGCTTAATTTTCTTAAATCACAATTTAATAACTGAGGGTTACTTCTTGAAACAGTGCCATAATAATCACGAACTTCATTAGTTAAGTTCGCAGATTTTTTAGCCTCGCCCCATACAGCACTTGAGAAACCAGGACCGCCAAATACCCTTGCAAAACCAGTATTTGGAGTAGCTCCGGCTGTAATACTATAAATAGAAGAAGTTAAAGCATAAGGAGCCCAAGTTCCACCTAAAATATTAGCAAAACGTTTTTCAGGGTCCATAAATACATAGGCATCACCTATTTTTCTATAATAAGAGTCAGCGCCTACATCTAATCCTAAATTAGAGAAGTTAAAACTACTTCCTTTACTTGAACCGGATTTAATCCAATTAGTCGGACTTGCTCCATCATCATCTCTCACAGGGTTAAACCAATTTCCGGTACCATTAGCGTACTCGATAGTTGCACCAAGGAAAGATGCTGCATCCGGACCAGTGTAAGATTCATCATAAGTGTTCAAATCAACAAACTTATTTACTTCACCGGCAGGATCAGCTACCTGACGAACACTTACAGATAAACCTAATTCAGGGAAAAAGAATTCGTTATTTATTTTGATTGATTGGTAAAAATAATCCGCAACCGTTCCACTTGGGGTTGCAACAATTTTTCCATCAGGTTTATTAGGATAGTATTTTTTACCGCTTCCTTCATCAGTTAAAACCCAGCTTGTTGAATCAGTATTTAAATCACCAAGGTAACGTGTAGTTGTTCCTGTAGGTAAAGAAAGTGTGTTAGTGGCAGTAGTATTGTTAAGATTATTTTTAATGAATTTAAATGTGAAGTTAGAATTAACGACGTTTAATGGATCTACAACTTTAATGTTGATTGGTCCACTTCCATTCTCATAAGTTACTTCAGGTACAAAGTTGTTTGCTACGATAGCGTCTTCAGAAGCCTTAGTTAATCTTAAGCTATTACCACCATTACCTTGTCCTTCAATACGCGTAATTTTAGGTCCAAAGCCAAAGGCTGATTGCATTAATGTACCACCTTTTTCGGTATCTGTTATGTTTGGAATGCCCGCAGCTTTCTTAAACTTTCTACCTTCCAAATACGGTCTCTTTTGTCCTAAAAAGTTAGCCGCAGGGTTAGTAGAAGGACTTACGTTGTTAGCATAGGTTAAGTAATTATTGTGAGCGTACGCTACTGAGATAAAATAGTAAGTTTTATTGTTAACAAAACGTTTGTTATCTGAAGTTGAAAATGCATCGTCTTGTAATTTGAATGTTGTAACGATTCCATTATCAGAACCATCAACTTTAATATTAGGAACGATATCACCAATATTATTGTCAATTTCCCAGTTAATCAATCTGCTGATACCGTTTTTAATATCACATTGAAAAACAGGCTTAGCTTTCGTAACATCTGATAAATCAGTTGAACTTACGTTTGCGTCTTTTACCTGGTAAACAATATAACCTTCAAAACGGAACTTTTTGTCAGGATTTGCTAATGCTTGAACTGTTGAGCTAGGGTCTGATAATATAGAGATATCTTCTTCAACGTAATCATTATTAAATACGCTGTAGTTATTGCTACCCTTTTTATTAGTTAAATAAATTAATAATTCTCTGTCTAATTCTTGAACTACCATATCAGGTGCTTCAGGACCATCTAATAATTTAAAGCATTTGTCAAATAAAGCTTGAGCTTTATCATCAGCTGCTAATAATAATTTGATAGACTCTAAATTTCCACCTTTAATCGGTGATTGAGCCCAAGGCATACCAAAAGTAATATCATTTACGGCTCCAGGTTTTAAAGTAAATGGACCTGCAGATTGCAAGAAACGTCTGTCACCGGCTAAGTTACCAGCACCACGTTCAGTCCAACCTGTGTTTGCAACCGGATCACCGTCATAAACATAAGTTGCCGGCGCAGTACCGCCATATCCATTACCACCTTGCGTAAAAGGAGAACCGTCTTTCCAGAAGCCAGTCATAAAGTTGTAATAGTGAATAGCGATATCCGGGTTAGTTGTTTGAGGAGGGAATGCACCAATGTTATTATTATAATATGTAAAACGACTCATCTGGATAGTTTCACCATCTTCATCTAATTGGCCATCATTATCATTGTCTATAGCATCCGCTGGATCAGCCAATGGTCCTTTAAAGAAGTCACAACCTAAAGCAGGAGGAAAATCACCATAACCACGAACACCTGAAGCGGTTTCGTCAAAAGCATCTGCATTATAGATATAACCTAATCCTCTTGCTACGTCACAACCAACATAATCATCCAAATAATAGCCTAAATCGGCATCGTTCCAAATTGTGAAATAAGTTTTAGTTAAGGAGAAAGAAGAACGGTTATGAATTTCATAGTTGTAGAAAGTCATGTTGTTGATCTCATCATTGGTTTTAAATGCGAAAGCCTGAGCTCTAACTTCTACACCAATAGGTACACCTTGAGTTTCAGTGTGGATACCACCTTTATCATTAAATACCCAAAATAAGGTTTGATCACCAAATAATTTTGATTTACAGAAACCTCTACTGTCCTTTAAAGCTAAGTTTTTAACATCATAATCCGGGTAGTCACCGGCAGATGGATTATAGCCAGGGATACCATCAACTTCTTGATAAGGAGCTAAGTAAAATCCTTGTCCCTTAAAAATATCACCATTACCTGGCCAGTTTGTTAAAGCTGTAGTTAATGGGCCGGTTTTGTTAACCCAACCATCTACTTCTGCTCTAGTCATACCATATAACTGGTCATACTTCAAACACTCATCAGCAGAAATATTTGCGTTAGTTGTATCTAATGGGCCAGGCCAAAAGTCAATACCGTTCTGACGATACGTCATAGCAGCAACCTTTAACGAACCACCTGCATCAAGACCACCAAGCCAGATTGAACCGGCAAAACTCGATGAAACACCATCAGATAATTTTTCTGTTTTTGGAACAATATAACGAGCGTTACCATCACCAAATAAGTTCCACCACATGTCACCACCGGTATAGATGATTGTTCTAACGTTGTTAATCTTTAATTCCTGACTTGATTTAGGAGCCGCGCAATTACTTAGCACTTTTCCACCAAGGCTTCCAGAAGAGGCTACTCTTTCTGAACCAGCCTTTTCACGTGCGTAAAAAGCTGTGCTTGATAAAATTAATAGATTTAAGACTACTTTTTTCATATTATCTTTTTTTATCAATTATTAAAATTCAAATAACAAACCAATACGGGTTTGACGAGGTAAGTTATAATTACCTGGGTTGTTAATTCTGATTGTATATAAATCCGAGAAGGCAACAGCACTGTTAGCAATCGCAAGAGCAGCAGCAGCCTGAGTTGAAGTTAAATAACCATCATCATCAGGGTTACCGGTGAAGTTATACACGTTCAATACATTTCTTCTGTTCAAAACATTTAACACTTGTAAGTATACGTTTAAGTTAGCAGTTTTCTTTTCCTCATCAGTTCCTTTACCCCATTTAAGTGGAATATTTTTGTCAATTCTTAAATTTGTTCTGAAGTTCCAAGGCTTAGTTGAACCGTTAATAGAACCTAGAATGTTAGATCTTGAGCCTGTTAATGGAACTGCTTGACTCCAACGGGTGTATGGAGTACCTGAACCAACTAAGAATGATAAGTTAATACCAACATCTGATAAAATTTGGATTGCTTTACCTGCTTTGTTTTTGAATGTTGGGCCTTTGTAATCTTTTTCTGAACCAAAACGGTAGTCATAATTTAATACAAAACTATGTCTTTGATCAAAATCTAAAGGTTGTAAGATTCTTAAGTTTGGTTGACCTGTACTAGCTAAGTTAGCTCCAGAGTTAGCGTTAGAACCAGAACCGTCAGCAAACTGTAATGTATAGTTGAAATTGATTCTTGAACCACCAGTTCTGCGGAAATCGAAAGCAGCAGAAATACCTTTAGTTGTTCCAAAGTCAATGTTATCAAACATAATATATGTACGAGGGTAAGCTCCTACGATTACGCGTTGGTTAATCATATTACTCATTTCACGGTAGAAAGAGGTTATAGTTAAGGAAGCATTTTTTCTTTCATTTAATACCTGTGAGAAACCTAACTCATAATCAACAGTTTTTTGAGGACGTTGATTTGGGTTTGTAATTACCGGATTAGAGCTAGAAGCATCTAAGAAGTAATAATCCAGAGGACTTAAAAGACTGTTAGTTGGACGCTGTGTTAGGATATCATAGTGAGCAAAGAAGTTTGCCACGTCAGAGATAGGGAAAGAGAAAGCGATACGAGGCATTGCGTTAACTGCTGCAATGTAACTAGTAAATGCACCAGTACTCATCTTCTTATCATAGTTTGCTTTATCCTTGTATAATGGAATTGGACGACCATCACTAGATTGAATTAAAGTAGGGTCACTGATTTCATTACCTTGAGCATCAAACCATTTATCACCATCTCTAAAACCAGTAATTGAACTAGGTGATTTACCTCCTGATGGATTTTGAGCAATATAAACGGCAGCATCTTTACTAATGTTTGCAGGAATATTGTCTGAGAAACCAGCAGGTAAATAGTCTAAAGATTTTAAGTCACCAACTTTTGCTAATTCATGTAAAGCATACTTATCTTTTAATACAGGCTGGTTAGCATCATATCTATCTACACGTAAACCAATGTTAAATTTCATGTCTTTGAAATCAAACTTATCCATAACAAAAGCTGAAGCATAAATTGGCTTAAATGAACCAATCGCAAAAGTATTTCTACCAGAGGCATCCTTTTCAGTTAAAAACTTATTGATATCTGTTTTCCCTTTTGTACGCTCGCCTTGTGCAGAGAAACCATTATATCCAACTAGGTTGTTTTGATCAGTGTTTCCAAGTAAGTCTTCAGCACTAAACATATTTAGGTCTAAATCATCCGGCTTTAATTCGTCTGTGTTAACGAATCCTCTGTAATCAACAGGAAGACCTAATTTTTCTAAAACACTTTCTGAGAACTTAGTTTGTTTAGTCTGATTGTATTGGTTAGGGAAATAATAATACGGCACTAAACCGCTAAACTGAGTTTGTAACTCTGGCGTAGCTTTGTAATCAATTCCATCAGTGTGTTGGTTAGCTAATTGTCTCATACGAGTCCATAAAGCTGAAGCAGCAACACCATAACTGCTTGTTGTACGTTGATCAAATTCTAAACCGAAGGTTAAAGCATGGTTTTTAATATCCGCATTGAAACTAGAAGTAAAACGAACTTGCTCTGTAATGCTCTTGTTATATCCTGTAGGAACTGCACCAAAGTTATTGTATAATGAATAAATAGATTGAGGGTTATCACCATTAACTAAACCATTACTGCCTTGAATGTAACCTAAGGAAAGAATGTTAGGATTTGATTGACTAATTAAATAAGAAGTGTACAAAGCTGGGTCCGGATTATAAGTTCCAGGTGTAAATTCAACAGGTAATTCTCTGTCGCCAGTATATACATATGCATTAACCGGGTTACCACCAACTAAGAATGTATCAATAAATGAATAGTTAAATGCAAAATCTTTACTTAAGAAACGACGTTTAAATTCACCAACATAACCATATCTGAAAATATTGTCTTTATGTTTAGCGCTTTGAGTAACACTATACAAATTGTCGTAACTGGCAAGAAAACGGAAAAAAGGATTTTGAATAATTGATTGCTGTTTATCCTTATTACCACCTTGTTTTCCAAATTTTTGAGTTAAAGCAACTGTACCACGAAGCGTACGAGAAGAACTCATTGAGTTATTTACTGAATTAAACAATTGGTTACCTAAACCAGCATTCATTCCATCAGAATACTCATAATATCCACCTACAGTGATGTTCGTGTTTTCTGTTGGAGCGTAATCAACTTTACCGTTGATTGATAAACTTCTTGCACGAGCATTAGGACGGAATTTTTGAGTAACCATATCTTCTTTTGTTACAAATTCCGAAGAGCGGATAAAACCTGTTCCTGAAGGAGATTTCACTAAGGGAGCATCTTTAATTTCCTGTAATTTATCTTCTTTTACTACGTAAATTGGAACGAAAGATGGATTTGGTTCTTTTATGTAATTTCCTTGACCTGATAAGAAGAAACCTAATACTGTGCGCTTAGTGGAATCTTTCTTTTTGTATAATGGGCCACCAAAACTAAAACCTAGTGAGTTGTAGCCGTATGCATCAGTTAATTGAGAAGATATTAACTCAACCCCACCAAAGTACTTCGATTGAGGACCACGCGTTGAGATAGAGATCGCACCTGAAGTTAAGTCACCATACATAGCTGGCACACCACCTGTAATTACGTTTAACTGTTCGATTGATTGCTGAGGTAGATTTGGTGTGCCAAATACCTTAACACCATCCACAAAATAAGTTGTATTGCCTGAACGACCACCACGAACGTTGATCGCTTTTCCTTCATCGGCCTGATATACACCTGCAGTAGTAGCCGCTACTGAGTTAACATCCTTTGTTGCTAAATTTTGATAATCCTCACGGGTAACAGTTTGTCCCGATTTAGTATCTGGATCGATTAATGGCACCTGATAAGTGATTACCTCTACTTCATCTAATTTCACACCTTCACCATTTGAAAGGGGAATTGTGACAGCAGCTGTTTTACCATCACCAACTAATACATCTTTAATCTCTTTTGCTTGGTAGCCAACGTAAACACCTTTAACAGTATATTTCCCGGGAGCAAGAGGTTTGATAGTAGCGTTACCATCCATATCAGTTGTGGCAACACCAACCTGCACCCCATCCTTGTAGGCTACAACGTTAGCAAAGGGAATTGCCTCTTTGGTAGCATTATCAATTAAACTGATTTTAATGGCTCCATTTCCTGTTTGAGCTTTGGCTGAGAAGCCCAATAACATTACTAATCCAATAGCGAATAATAAATTTTTAATCATACTGTTAAAATTATCTAAATTCTTTTTATTCTTAAAAGCCTTAAAATTAGTTTTAATAGCTAAAATTTACAAGGAAATTATTTAACTTTTTACTAAACATTTAATTTTCAGGTATTTAATATTTTTATATTTTTTAACTCTTTCTTTACCTATTACAAAGTTAGGAGCGATTTGTTAAAAGCAATTTAACAATTCAAAAACGGCGTTTACTTTTCGATAAGTGGCACCTTTTTTATAATAACTGGTTTTATTAACTGAAACCTCTAAGAAAATTATGATTTGTTGTATGGTTTTGTTGAATTTTTAATTTAATACCGTTTAAATTCCGACACAAAATGTAAGTTCAATTAAAACTAGAATATTCTAGTAATAACAAGCTAGGCGGCCGATTTAAAGAAGCAATAATTGTTTAGTCACGTATTGAACTGTTGTAACAACGCAGGTAAAGATGAAGGACCACATGACCAACTTTCCCCCATTTTTATGTTTTAGGAAAATCTGAACTAAAAGTAAAATTATCGTTACCAAAAATGGTATTAGTGCGGGGTGATAATGCCAACTTGCCACTAAATCTCCTTTCAACAAAGCAATAAAACTCCTTTGTAAGCCACAACCCGGGCACTCCAAACCTAATTGTGATTTAAAATAACAAGTAAAAAGGTGTTGCTCTAGCCAATTAATCATTTGACAGAATTAATACTTAAGACATAAGATAAAACCATCTCCATGTCTAAAAATGATTAGTGTTTCATCATATCCCAAGGCATAGCAGTTAAAGCAGCACCAATAAGTAGGATATAAGCAACAATAAAAATTAAATATAAAGCAGAAAGACACAAGCCAATAATTGCACAAATCTTACCTCCCTTCATGTTATTGTATGAAGCCAAGTGGTATGCATTTGGATTTTCTTTGTACATGGCTGTAGCTTTTGAAGCCAAAATAAGTGCTATTATACCAAGGATAAGTCCAATTAAACCATAACAAAAACAAGTCACAATGGAAAGAATACCTAATACCAGAACGGCTGTAGAATTTGGTAATGGTATTTGACCACCTTGCTGATTAAACTGAGGATTTACATTTTGCGGTGTAGGATTGTTGAAGTTTGCGTTATTGTTTTCCATGTTAAATTTTTATCAAAAGTATTATTATTTTCTTAATCTATTATTTTGCAGTATCACATGTGCCTCTGTACACTTTCTTCACTTCAGGATTTTCCAATACCTGAAAAGTCATGTAGGGCTCGCCAAATAATTTGCAATAGCGTGTAGGATTTTTTGCTTTAGCCATTTCAAGCGCTCTTGCAAAGGTTCTGGAGTAGTATTTTTCCTGCAATCTGCTGGCACTTGCAATGTACATAAAAATCAAATTTTCGTTCACATCCTTCTTTTGTAAATATGGTTCTAAAAGAGTTGCTGAGTAATTATAATCTTTTGCTCTGCTAAATACATACGACAGTTTAAGTGCGTTTTGCCAGCTTGCATCTTTAATTTTATAGAAGGATTTAATACGTGCAATACAAGCTTCAATCTGCGCATCAGCTGCATCACTTGTATCAACACTTTCCATAATTTTAAATTGCCATTCAATGTTTAAACCATTTACATAATTGCTATCCAGTTTACCATATAAACCATCAATGGTCTGTTGCACTTGTGCCTGATGTTGTGGGTCGCCGGCATTAGTATCAAGTTTTAAACTACAAAAAACTTTATTGTATTGTAACACTGGATTTGCTCCGTCTAATTTTAATAATTTATTAAACGTTTCTTCATCCTCTTCATCCACGCTATTTGTATTTAAATATTTATAATACACTTTGTTGTTAATGTATGGAATATTAGTATTGTTTTCAGCTAATTTAATACTGTCAAAAATTTCCGATTTGTAATTACCTTCCCCTACTCGCTTACTCATAAACTCCATGATTTTAAATACCTGTGCTTGATTACCTGCCTTTAAAGCACGCTGAAGACTAACTTCGACAAAGCGTTGCTCTTTATTACCGGTGACATCGTACGTAACATCCATGATAATTTGAGCAAAACGTTCTTTCGCCAGAATAGGCTCAAGTTCAGTTTGTAATTTTTCATCTGCATTAATTTTTTCAATTGCTTTTTTCTTACCCAATTTTACTAAATCAGCATATTTACCGTCTTCGTTTTCTAACATAAACAATCCCCAACTATCCTTATTTTCAATAGTAGGCCTAATTTTATTTTTTTGAAAACTTTGTAAAACACCAACCACGCTTTCGGCACGTTTACGCTGCAACTTAGCATTGGCAACTGAATCACCTTCAATTGATGCATATGCATAAATAAATAAACCATCAATAATAAAATCAGGTTCGTTTAATGCTTTGATAAATGGCTGTACATCTTCTTGCTTGTAATCTGATTTGTTTTTTTCAAATGGGATTGTGAAATTAATAATTGAAGATTCATTTTTTGGCTCAAATGGCGGCTTTAAACCTGTTGAATTTGGAAAGGGTAAAATACCAATAGGTGTATTACTCTGAATATTTCCATTCTCTGTATAACCACGAGTAATGGTTTTACACACTTTTTTATCTTGAATAACAATTAAATTAAGTTCATAAGGCTCAGTTATTTTAGGATTGAATTTTCCCATTTCAACTTCAACACCCTTCACCTTCTTACGAAGTTTTTTGTCATCAACCTTTAAAAGAATATTTTTCTTGAAAAATTTATCTTTATAAATAACATTAGTCATAACACCTTTGTTGTAAAGGTTATTATCTACAATATTGTAATCTGCAGGAATGTACTGACTGCGCTGAACAACATCTACTGCAAAACCATCAGTAGATTTTTTTAGCAAACGTCTTAACTCTCTTGAATTATGGTATTTTAAGTATATCTTGCCATCATGAACGAATAATCCTTTATGCAAGTTATCATAATTACGCCAACGTTCACAGGTTTTACATTTCCGTAAATCCGGGCCATCCATCTTTTTTGTTTTTTTATTATATGGAACAGCCAATTGATCTCGATAAGGGGCTCCACCGTTAGTAATATCGTATCCTCCAAAAATAGCGCTAACATAAACTTTTTTTGAATTCTCATCTGCAACGCAAGCAATACCAACTAATGTGTATTTGGGGTTTAGTAAAGTAGCTATATTTTTCGGATTACTCTCCCATCGGTTGTATAAATTTTTGGCTACCTCTTCTGTCTTATAATTCTCCTTACCCTTACTAATAGGAGCTTTATTGCTGAGTTCTTCACCGCGCTTAGTAGCTCCTGCTTTCTTTAAATACTTTTTGGTTTTTTTTGGGTCAACCTTATCCTTCCCGCTGTCCGCCATTTTGCCTGCGCTCATATCTCCAGCTTCCTGTAACATGTCACTCATTTGAATACTATCCAAACCTTTTTCTTTTCTATAGTGATTTAGTTCCTTAAGGATAGCTTTTGGTAATGAATCAATATTAAAGTTTGAGTCTGATATTTTATCCTTATTCTTTTGAGAAAAAGCAAAAGAAAAGCTAAAAACTAATACGAGCGTAATGTATTTCATGCGTGGTTTTATTATAAACGATAACAAAGAAAAAAATTAATAGCAATCGGAGAATTAAAGTTTTTAAGACATTCTTAACAAACTGCTTAATTTGTTTATATATTCTTTTGTTTCACCTCGAATGAATTATTTTTTTTCGGAACTTTAGGCTATGCATTTCTTAGATGAACTAAACCCTGCACAAAAAGCTGCCGCTAAAGCTACTGAAGGACCTGTGATGATTATAGCCGGTGCAGGTTCTGGTAAAACACGCGTTTTAACATATAGAATTGCTCATTTGATGGAAAAAAATGTAGATGCGTTTAATATTTTAGCATTAACATTTACCAACAAAGCTGCGCGCGAAATGAAAGACAGGATTGCAAAAATTGTTGGCGCAAAAGAAGCGAAGAATTTATGGATGGGAACGTTTCACAGTGTGTTTGCAAAAATTTTACGAATTGAAGCAGAAAAGATTGGCTACCCGAATAATTTCACTATTTACGATACAGACGATAGTAAAAGCGTTATTAAGGAAATCATTAAACAATTTAACCTGGACGATAAAGTTTATAAACCCTCATTGGTTTTAAACAGAATAAGTGATGCAAAGAACAAATTAATTACCGCACAACAGTACCTCAACAATCCCATAACTCAGCAAGAGGATTATAGTAGTAAAAAACCGATGCTTGGTAAAATTTTTGAAGCTTACCAAAAAAGGAATTTTAAAGCCGGTGCAATGGATTTTGATGATTTACTTTTCCAAACTAATATTTTATTGAGAGATTTTCCGGATGTATTATTGAAGTATCAAAATAAATTTAAATACATTTTGGTTGATGAGTATCAGGATACAAACTTTTCGCAATATGTGATAATTAAGCAGCTTGCGGCTAGATTTCAAAATATTTGCGTAGTGGGCGACGATGCACAAAGTATTTATGCTTTTCGTGGAGCGAACATTCAAAACATTTTAAATTTTGAAAAAGATTATCCGGATTTAAGAACTTATAAATTAGAACAAAACTATAGAAGCACTAAAACCATTGTTAGTGCAGCCAACGAAATTATTGCAAACAACAAAGATCAATTAGAAAAATTAGTGTTTACTGATAATGAAGAAGGCACAAAAATTAAAGTTGTAAAAGCAAGCAGTGATAATGAAGAAGGTAAAAAAATTGCTGACTTGATTTTTGAAACGCGAATGCAACAACAAGCTAAAAACACTGATTTTGCTATACTTTACCGAACCAATTCGCAATCACGTGCCTTTGAAGAAGCATTCAGACGTTTAAATATTCCATATAAAATCTATGGCGGTATTAGTTTTTATCAGCGTAAGGAAATTAAAGACGCACTTTGTTATTTTAGATTAACAATTAACCATAGCGATGATGAAAGTTTAAAACGAATAATTAATTATCCTGCAAGAGGAATTGGTCAGAGCACAATGGATAAAATTTCTTTAGCAGCAGCAGAGCACGATATTAGTATTTGGACTGTGATTAGCAACCTTAAAGATTTTAACCTTGGAATCAATACGGGTATAGCCTCAAAAATTGATCAGTTTGTTACACAAATAAAATCATATGCGATTAATCTAGCCACCAAGGATGCCTTTGAACTGGCCAATCACATTTTAGTTAATACAGGCATAGTTAGGGAATTGTATAACGATAAAACGCCTGAGGGTGTAAGTAGATATGAAAACATTCAAGAATTACTGAATGGTATTAAAGACTTTGTTGAACAAGAACGATCTCCCCAGGAGGAAGAAGTTAATGAAGTGGTTAAAGAAACATTAGATAAATCTGGAGGTGACTTGTTTGCAGGCAACGAAGACAACCGACTAAAAACATTAGACGAATTTATGCAGGAAATTACCTTACTTACTGATGTTGATAAGGAAAGTGATGAGGAAAAAAATGCCGACAAAGTAAGTTTGATGACTGTGCATGCCAGTAAAGGACTTGAGTTTAAATATGTTTATGTTGTGGGATTAGAAGAAAATCTTTTTCCTTCACAATTGAGCATCAATAGCCGAGCTGATTTAGAAGAAGAACGAAGATTGTTTTATGTTGCACTTACGCGCGCAGAGAAAAAAGCAACATTAAGTTTCGCCACAATGCGTTACCGATTTGGAAATGTTACTTATTGTGAACCAAGTAGATTTATAGAAGAAATTGATTCAAAATACCTTGATTATCCTGAAGAAGAAAGTGGACCTCAACTAAGTGACAGTATGTTTGAAAAAATGAGGAACCAATATAACTTTAATACTAAAAGTAACACCGGGTTTAAATCTAACACTGGCAATTTTTCAAAATCATCAATACCGGCCAGCAACGAAACTAAAGGGAATATTGGGTTTCAGCAGCCAAAAAAATTGGTCAGCTTATCATCACGTCCAAATCAATCGAGTTCTTCAGCGCCGGTAGACATTCAATTTAACAAGCAATTAATCGTTAATCAATCTGTTTTTCATGAGAAATTCGGCATAGGCACAATCATTCAACTTGAAGGCAACTGGCCAGAGACCAAAGCTTTAATTGAATTTAAATCAGGCGATAAACGAAGTTTGCTTTTGAGATTTGCAAGGTTAAGTGCAGTGGACTAGTCCCCTTCGGTAACAGCAACAGTTACTTCCAAGCTTTCTTCATTTCTTATTTTAACAGGAATTCCGCCAATAACCTTGCCTCCGTTAATTAATACTTGACTGTCAATACCTGAGCCAAACAAATAATAATTTCCTTGGTAGCACTTAATTTCAAATTCACCTAGCGCGTTGGCAGTAACTTTTTCGTCGTAGATACTTTCATCAGTACCCGGGAACTCCTTTGCATTAAACTTGATGAATATTGTGGCGTTGCCAATTAATTTGGTATGGTGTTTAACCACGCCTTTTATGGTTGCTGTGCCGCCCAATTGATTTTTTTTGCAGGAAAAAAATAACCCGGCAATGGCAAGCAAACAAACCAGTGTAAATTGCTTAATTGGTGTTTGGATCTGAAAAGCGTTTGTCATTGATAAATTTATAGTCAGTTAATGTGTATAGGAAGGAGATGATATCACTTTTCTCTTGTGCTGTCATAGCAATACCAGTTGTTGTTAAAACAGGCGATAAGTTTATAGTGTTAGTGATTGGTCCACTATAATGATTTAAACATTCTTGTAAAGTTTTAAATCTACCATCATGCATATATGGACCAGTAACTGCAATATTTCTTAAACTAGGCGTTTTAAATTTATAGCGATCTGTTAATTCACTAGTTATTAATTCATGCCCTTTATCATTCACGCCACTTGGAGGTAAACCATTATTCCGCTGTACAAAGTCACTGAATAAAGGCTCATTGTGGCAACTGCTACATTTCGCAGTAAATAGATTATAGCCTCTTAATTCTGCATCAGACAATTGAACATTATTTTCATTTCTTTTCCAATAATCGTATTTGCTATTATAGCTTACCATTAAACCCATGAATTGGGTTATGGCCAATGATAAATTCTTCGTGTCAATCAATTTGTTTTCAAAAGCATCACCAAACAACTTTTGGTATTTGGAAGAAGCCTTCAACTTTTCCAAAATAGGCAAAATACTTCCTCCCATTTCCAGGGTATTGGTGATGGGTGCAATAGGTTGATTCTCGATATGATTGATTCCGCCATCATGCATAAAATTGGGGTGCCAAGTTAAGTTAAACATTCCGGGGGCATTGCGAGTACCCAGGCGTTCTTGTATTCCATGGCTTACATCATGATCGAAATGTGCAAATGCTGCAAATTGCTGGTGGCAGGAGCTACATGCTACCGTGTTATCCTCACTTAGAATTACATCATAAAAAAGCTCTCTGCCTAATTTAAATCGCTCCTGCGAAATAATATTTGTACTGAATGTGTAAACCGGATTTGGCCAACCCTCAGGAATAATTTCTTTTAAATCATTCGTAGGTAAATTCGATTTAATTTTTGGATCGACTTTACATCCGATTAGGGCTAAAAATAAAATTAAAACTATGTATTGTAAAGTATTCATTATTTTAATTCAATACCACTAAGTTACAAAACAATTTGGGAAAATTTACCAATGCTTGATTAAATTTTTGGCTTAAGTATCTGATAAAAATCACTTATTAAATTAGACTCTAACCAATCTTACTCCAATTAGGTTTATTAGCATCCACCCTAGTTAATTCATTTAAAAACATGAGATTCTTATGCATACTAAGGTTTTCATCTTCGTTTAAAATATGTTCTGCAGATGATCTGGCTTTCTGAAGTATCTCACCATCCTGCGCTAAATTGGCTAGTTTTAAATCCATCACCCCACTCTGCTGGGTGCCACCAATATCTCCTGGGCCTCTTAATTTTAAATCTACTTCACTAATGTAAAAACCATCATTACTATCAACCATTGTTTTCATTCTTAGTTTACTATCACTACTTAATTTAACACCGGTTAACAACACGCAGTAACTTTGTTCGGCCCCACGCCCTACTCTGCCTCTTAATTGATGTAATTGCGATAAACCAAAACGCTCTGCACTTTCAATCACCATTACACTCGCGTTAGGAACATTTACACCTACCTCAATTACCGTTGTGGCCACCATAATCTGCGTTTGATTCTCGATAAAGCGTTTCATCTCCATCTCCTTTTGTTCGTTTGAAAGCTTACCGTGTATAATGCTAATCTGATAATTAGGAGGCGGAAACTCGTTCAATAAGTTATCATAACCTTGCTGAAGATTCTGGTAATCCATTTTTTCGCTTTCTTCAATTAATGGAAATACAACGTAAATTTGGCGACCTTTAGCTATTTCATCCCTCATAAATCCAAACACTCTTAAACGATGTGATTCGGTAAAATGAATCGTTTTAATAGGTTTACGTCCGGGTGGCAATTCATCAATTACACTCACATCCAAATCTCCATAAAGTGTCATAGCCAACGTGCGAGGTATTGGAGTTGCCGTCATTATCAACATGTGAGGCGGTGTTGTGTTTTTTGCATGAAGCTTTGCACGCTGTGCTACTCCAAAACGATGCTGTTCATCAATCACAACTAAACCCAAGTTATTGAATACAACAGGGTCTTCTATTAACGCATGTGTTCCAATTAATAATTTTAAATCACCTGTTTGTAAATCCTGTAATATTGCTTTTCGTTTTTTGGTTTTTGTTGAGCCGGTTAAAATTTCAATTGGTATATCTAAAGGTTTTAATAATTCAGTGAATGTTTGAAAATGTTGTTGCGCTAATATTTCTGTAGGAGCCATTAAACATGCCTGAAAACCATTATCCAGAGCTAAAAGTGCACTCATTAATGCCACCATGGTTTTCCCACTCCCCACATCACCCTGAATAAGTCTATTCATTTGGCGACCCTTTCCAAGGTCCAAATGTATATCCTTCAACACTTTTTTTTGAGCATTGGTTAATTGAAATGGAAGATGATTGGCGAAAAAATTATTGAACAAATCACCAACCTTTGAAAAAACAAAACCTTTACTAACGGTGTTTCTGAGTTTGTTACTTTTTAAAAGTTTTAATTGAATAAAAAACAATTCTTCAAATTTTATTCTGAAAATAGCTTGTTTTAGTTCTGTTTCATTTACCGGAAAGTGAATTTTTTGGAATGCAACAAAACGGCTGCATAAATCATGTTGCTCTAACAATTCTGAACTTAAATTCTCATTAATATGTTCTTCCTTTAAATTATCAATTACTGTTTTTATGACCCTACGTATGCCATCACTATTTAATCCTCTAACTTTTAGTTTCTCTGTGCTATTATAAACTCCTTGAAAAGCATTTAAGAACTTAAAACTTTCTTCGTTTAACACCTCTATATCAGGGTGAGCTAGGTTTATCCTTCCTTTAAAACTACTTGGTTTACCAAACACTACATACTCAATACCAAGCTTTAATTTCTGAGCCATGTAATTATAACCCTTGAACCAAACCAATTCTACAAAGCCGGTATTATCCTTAAAAACAACAACCAAGCGTTTTGTGTGTTTTACGCCAACTATTTCAAGAGCATGAACAACGCCTCTCAATTGTACATAAGGCATTTCTTCTTCAAGCTCGGTAATCTTATTAAACTTTGTTCGATCTACATATCGAAACGGGAAATAATTCAATAAATCACCACAGGTAAATATGTTTAATTCACTTTTTAAAACCTCCGCCCTAACCGGACCAATGCCTTTTACATATTCAATTGGCGTTGCTAGCATTACTCAAATTTACAACATTGTAGCTGTTGATATTATTTAAATTAATTTAAAAATACACAGCAATATGCGGATAATTTTGTAGTAATGAGGCATTTCTGTCTAATACTTTTATTTGTAATTGGTTGTGTATGCGCGAAAGCACAATTTTTAGACACCTTGCATGAAGTTTTTAATCACAAAAGCAGCATTGATGCGCGCCTGGAATCCAGAAACAGCTTCATTAACAATCAACTGATTAGTGTAACTGGCGTTAGACTTGGTGTGGCTTACCAACGAAAAATGCGCATTGGTGGAGGACTTAGCTGGTTAAAATCTACCTTCTCTACACCTTTTTATGAGCAAAACAACGACGGTGGAATTGATACAGTTTTAAGAAATTTAAAATTCGTTTACCTATGTTACTATGTTGACTTTGTATTCCATAAAACCAAACGCTGGCAGCTAAGTGTTCCAATACAAGCCGGTACAGGTTTTGCCTGGTGGCAACGGCAAAATAAGATGAACTTTTATACTAATGATAAAAAGCACTTTTTTATCCTATACGAACCCGGAGTAACAGTACAGTATAAAATTTTTAAGTGGTTTGGTTTGGGTGCCGATGTGGCCTATAGATTTACTGCACTTAATAACAAAAAAATAGGCGAAAAATTAAATTCGCCTACTTATAGTTTTAAAATATTGGTTTGGTTAGATCAGCTCTTTTACTGCACATTTCCAGAATCGAAAATTTCTAAACGGTTTGGACCGGCAGTTTGGTAATTAACTTACCTTAAGCGCTTCGTAGCATTTTATATCGCCTGCTGAACCTAAGTACTCAGCTTCAATGCCAACTAATCCGATGCGTTTACTTTGTTCTTTTGTAATAGCTCTGTTAGGGAACCAACGGTCGTCCTGAACTTTTAATTCAATGTCTTTATCTGCTAAAACTTGATTAAGTTGTTTCTGAGTTAAAAACAATACACCCTCCTCTTCGTCTTCATCCTCATTTTCAATATTTAAAATATTCCCTACTAATTTTAGTTTAGGAACGTCTGGTTTGTATTTAAAATCCAAATCATCCTGACTATTAATTTCAATATATTGGATATCTGTAATGTGTATTTCTGCCATTGGTATTTTTTTTGCAAGTTTAGTAAAATAAGCTAAATACTACAACAAAAATTTTCAGAAATATTGGTGTTTTCTGTTAAAGAACACGTAGAAGTTAATTAAACAACAACCTTCAGAAAGACTAAACCTCGTAACTAATGACTTTTACCTTATTTTTATTGAGCCAACCCCTCACCATATCAGATTGATCGGGATAATAAGCTATTCTGTTTAAGCCCGTTTTGATTGAGTCAATATTGGAAACGGAGTCTATGCCTTCTACGAAACAATAGCCAATTACCTTATTATTTTCAATCACAATCACACTTTTTTCTGAGGAATTACGGCCTTTATCCAGAATAATAAAATGAGGGTTAGGAAACATGTAAGCTTTGAGAATTTTGCTAGCTCTTAAGTTATAATTGAAAACCGACTCTGCTTCATTACAAATTCCATGACATTTTTTGATTTGATGATGAAAACATGGTGTTGATTTGGAAGTTAAGCCACAATAAGCCAAACACAATTCAAATTCATCAATTAACGCTTCTAGCTTCTCTCTTGCTGATGAATAAGAGGTGAATTTCAACAGAATTTGATCGTCATCATCACATTCTTCCGTTTTCTTCAATTCAAAATTAATTACACCTTGCGCATCTTCGAAATAAACAATTGCATCTGTAAAATCTGTTTTTTTTCGGGCTCTATTATACTTAGGTTTTATCTTTTTTATCTCATCGGTTTCCACTAACAACGCCACTAATTCACTGCCGTATTCAACAAAATCTACATCCATTAATTCAAATAGCATTTTTTTATTCTTTGAACTATCGGTGTTAAAGTGAGCCATGGCTCTTTGATAGGCATTTTTACTTTTACCGATGTAAATAATATCTTTATTCCCGTCCAGAAAATAGTATACGCCGCAAGCTTCCGGGAGTTTTTTTAAAATGTAGGATTTAATATTATCAACCTTACGTGTCATTAAGGCTTCCAGGCCTTTGGTTTTATATTGTGGATTATCTGCCTTTAGTTTTAATAACAAATCAAAAAGTTGTGCAGTAGCAACTGCATCTCCTTCGGCTCTATGTCTGCCAAATATTTCGATACCCAAAGAAGCACATAAATGGCCTAAACTGTAGGAAATCCTGTTAGGGATTAACTTCCGACTTAACCTAACGGTGCAAAGCGTTTCACGGTTATATTTTGCCCCTAACGAGGCGAATTCATCTTTAATAAACCCATAGTCAAACGAAACATTGTGAGCCACAAAAATTTTCCCTTCGGTCATTTCCATAATCTTTTTGGCCACCTCATAAAATTTAGGAGCATCCCTAACCATATCGTTAGTAATGCCTGTTAATTTTGTAAAATAGGGCGTAATGTTGCATTCCGGATTTATCAGAGTTGTAAATTGATCTACAACCTGTAAACCATCGTGAATCAGGATGCAAATTTCTGTAATTCTACCACGCTTGAAGTCAAAAGAACCTCCACAAGTTTCTATATCTATTATTGCGAACAAAAGCTTAAGATATCGTTTTAATTCAGTTTAATTTTACATTAGCTAATAGCTAAAGTAGATTAATTTTTAATAGCCAATGGCTATATTTTGTAGCTTTGTTTTATGGAGGATTTAGTAGAAAGATTGAATCATCAATTAAGATCGCCTTTACCGGGTGTTGAAGCCCAGTACGAAATGGCTCCTGTCAACCGTCAAAAAGTGTTCGATAATACAAGCGAACTAATGAACTACAAGCAAAGTGCAGTTTTAATTTTGTTATATAAAAACCATGATAACAACTGGCAACTTCCTCTTATAAAACGCGTTAATACAGGCGGAGTTCACAGTGGACAGGTAAGTTTACCAGGTGGCTCGTTTGACAAGAATGATGTTACGCTTAAGCAAACAGCTATCCGTGAAACCATTGAAGAGATTGGTGCAAGTGAATTCAATGTAATAGGTTCGTTAACTGAACTATATATCCCTGTTAGTCAATTTAAGGTACAACCGTTTATTGCTGTTAGTGAAGTTCAGAATCCTGATTTTAAAATTTCAACTAGTGAGGTTGATCATTTAATTGAATTGCCCTTAGTACAATTATTGGAAAAAGCAACTAGAAAAGAAGGACTCATAAAATCGTCAAATTCATCTCAACAGAAAGCCCCTTACTTCGAAGTAAAGGGCTATCAAGTTTGGGGAGCCACAGCTATGATTCTAAACGAGCTGCGCGCTGTATTAAATGCTACTTACTAAACTCGGTTACAGCATTATCGTAGCACAAGAAATAATTTCCTTTTTTGATATTTTCGATGTTGATTGCTTTTCCAAAACCTTTTTTAATTACAACACCATAAGCATCAAACAATTCGTAAGCTGTTTCAGTTGTAAAATCAACACTTGCTTTTGTTTTTTGTACAATAAAATTAGGTTTAGTTACTGTTGATTTAACAGTAGCTTCAGGTGATGTTTTAGATGTGTTGTTTAATCCTTTTTGTTTTACACGGTATTTATTTTCACCACTATGTAAAGCAACCTGGAAAGAATAATCGTGACTTTCCGGCGAACCAATACCATCAACTTCACCAACTGGAATCCATTTGTTCCATTTAAACTGCTCAACAATGTATGGTAAAGAACCTGCTTCATTCTTAGCTGTCCACTTTAAAAGGCCCTCAGGTGAAACACCAATTGTAAGTACTTCGAAAGATGGTTTAGGTTTTAAATCATCTAAATTTAAAACTTTAGGAGTGCATCCATCTCTATGATTAATCTCGATTGTAACCTTATCACCGTATTTAAGTTGCAAAGAAGCTAAATCAATTTCAAATGCGCTTGAATTTGTTTCGTCAGTGGTAATTCTACCATTAACTTTAATCTCCTGAGCGCAAAAACCAACACCACTTGCTCCAATAGCATTTTGCACAAATACATTCTTATTTTGATACTTTCCTTCAACAACCAGTGTAGCTGCATTTATACCTAAACAAGCCACCGAAATAAAAAAGGTCAAGAATTGTTTCATTTTTTTTGTTTTGTAATTTATTGATCCCAAATTTAAGTAAAATTTGCTTAATCATCGACAAAATTTAACAAATAATCGATAAGTTTTTAACATTTAGAGGAATCTCCGAACCTTTACTATTAAAAACAAAAAGGACATAAAAATCAGAATTCCTATCAATATTTTATAGGGCTTCGAAAAATGGATTTTGCTAACCTTAGAATCCTTTTTATACGAGAGAAATAGGGCTATAACGAAAACAAGTACAAAGACAAGTGTAAATATAATTCTTCCGGTAGTGAACATTTTTTTGCAAATTTACATAAAATTAAAGGGTTTATCTAATTGCATTTAGTGAAGTTTAAATTTTTTATAGGTCTTAGTTTATTAACAATTAAACTTTATTCTGGTTCAGTAGAAAAAGGTTTTAGTGCCCTTTGCGCATTTGATTATTTCAAAGCAAAAAAAATATTCACAAACGAATTAAAGCCAAAAAATCCTTCAGCCTATTTTGGATTAGCAAGTATCTATTCAAAAAACAACAATCCGTTTTACAATTTAGATAGTGCTTCCAAATACATTCAATTAGCCATTGTACATTATCAAACACATAAAATTCCCTTAAACTACAACTGTGTGAGGGTTGACAGTTCATCTTTACATCAGCTGAAAGATAGCATTCAGCTTAAACAATTTAATTTAATCAAATCATCTCAGTCCACAAGCTTTTACGAAAACTATTTGCTTAGCAATTATCTTGCAAACCGTTCAATTAAGCAACAAATTTTTGATTTGAGGGATGATGCAGATTTTGCTGATTGTATTAAAGAAAATAAAAGTAATGCAACAAATCAATTTATTATTACTCATCCCCTAACCTCTTTAAAATCAAAGGCTGCGGTACTGCTTCAAAATCAAATTTACAACGAGCAAACCGCAACAAGCTCGTTAGCTGAATTTTATAATTTCATTAAAAAATATCCTGACAATATTAATATCCCAAACGCTCATCAAGCCATTTTTGATCAACTGAAAAAATTAAAAGACACGGTTGAAATTATAAAGTTTATAAACACCTGCCCTCAATCAGCCCAACTTAATGAAGCCTGGAAACTTTTATTCACCGAATGCGTAAAAGTTTATGACAATAAAAACTTAGAACAATTTATTACCAGATATCCTGCTTTCCCTTTCAAAAATGAACTACTTGAAGAGCTTGCTTTAAACTCTAAAATTTATTTGCCATTTAAACAAAATGATTTAGTTGGTTTTATAGATACTACGGCAAACATTAAAATTTCACCTGAATTTGACGCTGCAACACCTTTTAACGAAGGGCTTTCGGTTGTTAGTAAAAATGATAGCGTGTATTTTATTGATAAAAACAGAAAAGTAAAATTCAATAAAATTTATGAGGATGCCTTTCAATTTCATAAAGGAGTAGCTGTCGTTAAAGAATCTGGTAAATTCTGTTTCATTAATCGACAAGGGCAACAAATAAGCGAATACTACGAAGAAATTAGCGAAGCCTCAGATGGGGTTTACGTAGTTAAAAAAAAACAAATGTATGCAGCTTATAATCTTTATGGTCGCCAACTATTCGATCATCAATTTGAACAGCTAGGTGATTTCAAAAATGGTTACGCTTATTTCTCAAACAATGGTAAATACGGCATTGTTTCAACACAAGGAACCAAAATTGTTGAAGGTTTTGATTGGGTATCTGATATTAACGAGGATAATCTATTTATTATCAGAAAAAATAACAAATTCGGAATCACTAATCATGTCGGCAGCCAAATGCTTGAAGTTAATTACGATCAGATTATTAAAGCCTCCAAAGGAATTTATCTTTTGGTTAACAATGGAAAGTATGGCATTTATAATGCCTTGAATTCATGTTTCCAAACTGCTGTTAATTATGATTATTCAAAAGAGAAAACAGTTGACTATTATACAAATGGTAATGCTTTTAAATTAATTAAAGGTAATCAACAAGCCATTGTGGATTTAAATGGGAAAATAAGTATTGATTTTGGAACTTATGATGAATTGTTTTTTGCAGGAAACAATTTAATAAAGGTTAGAAAGAAACAAAAGTATGGTTTTGTTGATAGAAAACTTAACCTTGTTCTGCCATACAAATACGATAAAGCAACTAATTTTTCTGACAGCATTGCCATTGTAACTTACAAGAATATTAATCACATAATTAACCCTAATGGCAAAGAACTTTTTTCAAGCGATTACAATTTTTTAAAACTTAGTCCTGATTATTACCTTACTGAGGCTAATCCTGCTGAGTTGATTAATAAAAATGGTAAACTGATTTATTCGGACATTATAGGTTATCAAAAGGTTGATAACTTTATCTTAATAACACTTAAAAACAATTCACTAAAATTATTACCAATTAAAACAAATAGTAATTTTGATAAATATTAATCAAAACCAAAAACGCATGAAAAATTTAATTATTGCAGGTCTTCTAGTATTAGGCTCTTTTGTAAGTAAGGCACAGGATTTAAGAAAAAACGGATCTATTTTCGGGAAAGTTGAAAGTAACGGTGACGTTAGAATTAACGGTAGCATCAAAGGTAAATTCGAATCAAACGGAGATATTCGCGTTAACGGAAGTGTTAAAGGAAAAATTGAAAGTGGTGGTGATATTCGGAAAAACGGCTCTATAGTTGGTAAGATTGAAAGCAATGGAGATGTGCGAATCAGTGGAAGCATTGTTGGAAAAATTGAAGATAATGGAGATGTGAGAAAAAGCGGAAGTATAATTGGTTCTGCTAAAGGAGTTAATAAAGCACAAGCTGCTGTAATGTTCTTTTTTGATTTTTTTAATTAGGATTACAATTTACTTAACTCGTAAAAATATTAAATAACATAAACAATTAATAAATGAAAGTACACAATTTCAGCGCTGGTCCTGGCATATTGCCGGCTGATGTTCTAAAGCAAGCAGCAGAAGCTTGTATAAATTTTGATAACATGAATTTATCCTTATTGGAAATTAGCCATCGTAGTAAAAACTACGAAGCGGTAATGGATGAGTCAAGAAACATTATCAAAGAATTATTTGAAGTTGGTGATGAATATGAAGTACTTTACCTAGGTGGTGGTGCGAGTTTGCAATTTGCAATGGTGCCCTTAAATTTATTAAGTGAAAATGGAACTGCAGGATATGTAAACACAGGTGTTTGGGCTACCAAAGCAATTAAAGAAGCTAAAATGCTTGGTAATGTTAATGTTTTGGCATCTAGTGAAGATAAAAAATTCACATACATTCCAAAAAATTATGAAATTCCTGCGGGTTTGGATTACTTGCATTTGACGAGCAATAATACAATCTATGGAACTCAAATAAAAGAATTTACAAAAACAAATGTTCCATTAGTTTGTGATATGAGTTCTGATATTTTCAGCAGAAAAGTAAATGCAAAAGATTTTACATTGATTTATGCCGGAGCTCAAAAAAACATGGGACCTGCCGGTAGCACCATGGTAATGGTTAAAAAAGATGCCTTAGGTAAAACTGGCCGCAAACTACTTTCAATGCTTGATTATCAGGTACACATTAAAGGTGGAAGTATGTATAATACGCCTCCTGTTTTCCCTATTTACGTTACTTTACTTACACTAAAATGGTTAAAGGCTAATGGTGGTATTTCATGGATTGAAAAAGTTAACCAACAAAAAGCTGATTTGTTATACAACGAAATTGACAGAAACAGTTTGTTTTATGGAACTGTAAATAAGGAAGATCGTAGCCATATGAATGTTTGTTTTTTAATGAACAAACCTGAAATGGAAACTGAGTTTGATAAATTCTGGAAAGCTGCTAACATCAGTGGTATCAGAGGTCACAGAGATGTTGGCGGATACCGCGCATCTTTATATAACGCTTTACCTATAGAGAGCGTAAAAGTTCTGGTTGACGTTATGCAAGATTTTGAAAAGAAATTTGCCTAGGCAAATTTCTTTTTATTACTCAATGAGAAATTATGATTAAGTAAATTTTAATTTTACTAGATAGCTAATTTTAATACTTCATCCATCTGGCTTACATAGTGGAATTTTAGACCTTTTAAGTACTCAGTTTTAATATCCTCTACGTCTACCCTATTTTCACTACACAATATAATTTCTTTAATACCGGCTCTTTTAGCAGCTAACAGTTTTTCTTTTATTCCACCAACCGGTAATACTTTACCTCTTAGTGTAATTTCACCGGTCATGGCTAATGCCTTTTTAACCTTGCGCTTTGTAAATGCACTGGCTAAAGAAGTTAACATGGCTATTCCTGCACTTGGGCCGTCCTTTGGTGTTGCTCCCTCAGGCACATGGATATGTACATTATACTGCTCAATTTCTTCAGTGGTTAAATTTATTAATCCTGGATGTGCTTTTAAATATTCTAAAGCAAGTACTGCACTTTCTTTCATCACTTCTCCTAGATTTCCTGTTAAGGTTAATTTAGCCGTTTTGCTTTTACTTAAACTTGTTTCAATAAATAATATGTCACCACCTATTTGTGTCCAGGCCAAACCTGTTACTACACCAACAATGTCGTTACCCTGATATTTACTTCTTGAGTGAGAAGGTCCAAGTATTTTCAAAATACTTTCTTCATTCAGTTTTGGTAAATCATCGTTTTTGGCAATATGAACTGCCATATTACGTGCAATCTTATTCAATTTTTTCTCCAGATTTCTTACGCCACTTTCTGCTGTATAATTATCAATTACATACTCCAGCAATTTATCGCTTAATTTAAACTGTGATTTTTTTAATCCACTTTCTTCTATCTGTTTTGGCAATAAATGGTTTTTAGCTATTTGAAGTTTTTCTTCTAGTGTATAACCATTTACTTCAATTATTTCCATTCTGTCGCGCAACGCAGGTTGTATGCTTGCTAAATTATTGCATGTAGCTATAAACATCACCTTGCTTAAATCATAATCTAACTCTAAAAAGTTATCGTAAAAGGTTGAGTTTTGCTCGGGATCCAAAACCTCTAACAAGGCAGAGGAAGGGTCACCATGATAATCATTACCTACTTTATCTATTTCATCTAATACAAATACCGGATTGTTACTTTGAACTTTTTTAAGATTCTGTAAAATCCTACCCGGCATAGCGCCAATGTATGTTTTTCGGTGCCCTCTTATTTCGCTTTCATCTTTTAAGCCGCCTAAACTCATTCGAATATATTTACGATTAAGTGCTTTGGCGATACTTTTTCCTAAACTAGTTTTTCCAACGCCTGGAGGACCATACAAACAAATAATTGGAGATTTTAAATTCCCTTTTAGTTTAAGTACAGCTAAGTGTTCAATTATTCTATCTTTCACTTTTTCCAAACCAAAATGATCTTCGTTTAAAATATCCTGTGCATGTTTTAAATCAAAGTTATCAGTCGTTTGTTCATTCCATGGCAACTCCAAAAGCAGTTCTATATAATTTGTCTGAATGGCGTATTCAGCTGCATTCGGATTCATTCGTTGCAGTTTTGAAATTTGTTTTTCAAAAATCTCCTGCACCTCAGCGTTCCATTTTTTGAGTTTTGCCTTTTCTTTGTATCCACTAATCTCCTGCTCAAAATTATTACCCCCTAACTCTTCTTGAATCGTTTTAATCTGCTGATTTAAAAAATATTCACGTTGTTGTTTATCTAAATCCTGTTTCGTTTTGTTTTGAATCTGGTTTCTCAACTCAAGCATCTGAAACTCTTTATTCAATAATTCAAGAACCAGCATGCTACGTTCTTTTAAATCTTCCACCTCAAGTAAACGTTGTTTTTCTGTGGTATTAGCACTCATGTTATTGCTAATAAAACTTACTAAAAACGAAGGACTATCAATGTTGTTGATAGCAAAACCAGCATCGCTTGGTATATTAGGTGATAACTTTACTATTTCCTGAGAGGTTTGTTTTAAATTAGAAATTATTGCTTCAAACTCTTTGTCGTTATCCTTAGGCTTAACATCTGGAAAAGCCACAACCTTGGCCTTGTGATATGGCTCAGATTGTGTAAAATGTTCGATTTTGAAACGCTTTTTGCCTTGTAAAATAATGGTTGTATCGCCATTTGGCATGCGTAACATCTTTATAATAAATGCAACTGTACCAACTCTATATAAGTCATCTTCATTAGGATCCTCAGTATCATCCTGCTTTTGTGAAACTACACCAATCGTTTTATCCCCTTTGTTGTAATCCTTAATTAATTGAATTGATTTATCGCGACCTACTGTAATTGGAATAACTACACCAGGAAATAATACAGTATTGCGAAGAGGTAAAATTGGCAGTATATCCGGAACTTTTTCGTTGGTAATTGAATCTTCCTCTATCGTACTTAATAATGGTATAAAATCGGTATCGTCGTCAATTCCTTGACTAAAGTGCAAATCATCTTGATCTCCAAACATATTCATTTCTAAATTCTTATTCGTTAATTATAAAACATGAATTATGCCAAGTATAAAAAAAGGACTAATTGGCAGTTAGCACTTTTTGTTTTTAGCTAATTTAATAAGAATTGAAACAGGTGCAAACTAAGATTTGTTAATGATAAAAAACTAACCGCACTCCTCAGTAATAAATATTCAGATTGTTTTCAAAAAAAACTCCCCGAGAATAAATCGCGGGGAGTTTTGGTATCAACCGATCTCAAAAAAATTACGCTGTTACTTCCACTTTAGGAGCTGCTGCTAGTATTTCTTCATTAGCTCCGCTCGCATACTGTTCGAAATTTTTAACGAACTGTGCTGCCAAATTTTGTGCTTTTGATTTAAAACCTTCCTTGTCTTTCCAGGCATTTTGTGGTTCCAATATTTCAGTAGGCACATCTTTACAAGCTTTAGGGAAATTTAAACCAAAATAAGGTGTTTTACCAAATTCTGCCTTATCTAATTCACCAGTTAACGCTGCTGTGATTAAAGCTCTTGTATAGCTTAATTTGATACGGCTACCAACACCATAGCTTCCACCAACCCATCCGGTGTTTAATAACCAAACGTTAACTTTGTGTTTCTTTAATTTCTCACCTAATAATTCTGCATATTTTGTAGGGTGTAATGGTAAAAATGCTTTACCAAAACATGCGCTAAATGTAGTTGTTGGCTCCGTTACGCCCATCTCGGTACCGGCTACCTTAGCTGTGTAACCACTTATGAAATGGTACATAGCCTGACCAGTAGTTAATTTACTAATTGGAGGCAATACACCAAATGCATCGCAGGTTAAAAAGAATATGTTTTTAGGAATATCTCCAACAGCAGGTGTTACAGCATTATCAATGAAATGCGCCGGGTAACTTACACGTGTGTTTTCAGTTTTAGAAATGTTGGCAAAATCAACAGTTGTTGTGCCATCATAATACTCAATATTTTCAAGTAATGAACCAAATTTAATTGCATTAAAAATCTGAGGTTCTTTTTCTTTAGTTAAATCAACGCATTTAGCATAACATCCACCTTCAAAATTAAATACGCCTTTATCGCTCCATCCATGTTCATCATCACCAATTAATTTACGGTTAGGATCAGCACTTAAAGTTGTTTTACCGGTTCCGCTTAATCCAAAGAAAATAGCAGTATCCCCATCCTTACCGATATTAGCAGAACAGTGCATAGAAAGTACTTTTTTCTCGTGTGGTAAAATGTAATTTAATACAGCAAAAATTGATTTTTTAATCTCGCCGGTATAACCTGTTCCACCTATTAAGATTAATTTTTTAGTAAAATTAATAATTGCAAAATTATGCTGACGAGTACCATCTACTTTTGGGTCAGCTTTGAATCCAGGTGCGTTTAGAATGGTCCAATCGTGTTTAAAGGTTTTAATTTCTTCAGCAGTTGGACGTAAAAACAAATTGTATGCAAATAGGTTACTCCAAGGATACTCATTTACAACTCTAATATTGATTCTGTAAGTTGGATCTGCGCATGCATAAGCATCTCTAACCCAAACTTCTTTGTTACCTAAGTAAGCAAGCATGCGTTGGTGTAAAGTCTCAAATTTATCTGCTTCAAAACGGTTATTTACATCTCCCCACCATACGCTATCTTTTGTGTTTTCATCGTAAACAACAAATTTATCTTTTGGGGAACGACCGGTAAATTCACCGGTATCAATTGCTAATGCACCACTGTCGGTTAAATTAGCTTGATTAAGCATGATACAATCTTCAATTAATTCACTTGGGTATAAATTCCAATATGCCATATCCACATTGGCTAAACCCAAATCGGCAATAGAGAAATTATCTGCCTTTAATCCAATTTCATTCATTTTAAATAGTTTGTTTGATTAGTGTTGCAAAGGTAACAATTTTGAAGGAGTGTGCCAAGTTGATTATTCACAACTTCTCAAATCACTAAACTAGTCTAAATTACTGTTTTTCAACAATATACATATTGAAGTAAAATACTTTTCAACTTTTAGACAGATGTGAGGTCTGAATATAAAGCATTGGAAAAATAATGAAATTTAATGGCATGGATTTTAAAAACTTTATTAACAAGAAAACCCTCATAATGTGCTTATAATTATTTGTATTATTAATTTATTTTTAGTTACTTGCATAGCTGTTAAACTTACAATTTAATAAAACGAATAATATAAATAAAATGATAAACAAAGGAATTTTATCGATGAGCCTAGCAACTATTTTAACCGGAGCGGTTTTTGTAGGTTGCAAATCGGATGGAGACAAACCTGAAGACAAGAAAGATGATTTAGTTGAAACACCAGACACAATTAAAACAACTCAATTTAATTTCAGTGGTGAATTATTTAGTGTGCCATCTCCAATTCAAACGGCATTATTGATTCAAAAAAGTGGAATCACTTATGATAAAGCTATTTTACTTTCAGCAAGTAATGTAAACAAATTCTCAACTGATTACAGCCGTTCGTTAAATTTAGGTATTTATGGAGCTGATTTAGGATATGTTTCTTTATACAACCAAACTCAAGATGCTCTTTCTTATTTAGGTGCAGTTAAACAGTTAGCTGATAAATTAGGTATTAGTGCTGCATTTGATGCAAGCACAATGGAGCGAATTCAAAAGAATGTAACTAACAAAGATAGTATGATGGTTTTAGTTGGTATCGCTTACAGAAGTAGTGATGCTTATTTAAAAAACAACCAACGTAGTGATGTTAGCAGTTTAGTTTTAGCTGGTGGTTGGATTGAGAGTTTGTATTTTTCAGTTAATGGATATAAATCAAAACCAAACGAAGAAATTAAACGCAGAATTGCAGAACAAAAACAAACCTTAAATAGCTTAATTAAGATTTTAGGAATGAATACTGGTAACGCCGAGGTAGTTGAATTAACAAAACAATTAACTGACTTATCTAAAATTTACGAAGGTGTTCAGTTAAAATATACTTTTGTTGAACCTACTACCGATACAGCTAAGAAAGTAACTTATATTAACAGCACTTCAGAAGCTACAATTACAGCAGATCAGTTAACTCAAATTTCAGCTAAAATTATTGAAATAAGAAACAATATTACTAACGCAACAAAATCCTAACCTATTATTTTAATTCAAATGAAAAAATTATATACAGTCTTGGTTATTGCATTCACAAGCATTTTTGTAACAAATACTAGCGCTCAATGTGATACAATTGCGAACATTTGCACAAAGCATATCATTTCTTCTTATATCTCTGATGGTCAGCAATACAGAGCATTATTATTAAATTCTGAAGAAACTGCAGAATTCAGAACTACCTTTTTTGGTGAAACTACATACCGCATTGCGGCTTGTAGCGGAACAAGTGATGGTAATTTGATTTTTAATATTTATGATCAAGATCGTCATTTATTATTTACTAATAAAAACCAAAAGAATGCGCCTTATTGGGATTTCAAAGTAAAATCTACTTTAGAAACTATTATCGAAGGACAATTGGATGCAAACAAAAATCCTGGTTCAGGTTGTGCCGTTATTTTAATTGGCTTTAAACAAAAATAAACCATTACGGTTATTAAACATAGTTTACCCTTGTTCTTTTTAGAACGAGGGTTTTCTTTTTAATAACTAATTTCAAGTTAATTTTAAATGCTCAAGAACTATCTATCTCTTATCAAATTCAGTCACACGGTTTTTGCTTTACCATTTGCCTTAATAGGTTTCTTTTTAGCAATTCATACCAATCAAGCCACATTTAACCTTCAATTGTTTTTGAGCGTTTTACTTTGCATGGTATTTGCCAGAAGCGCCGCCATGGCTTTTAACCGCTACATTGACAGAGGATTTGATGCTAAAAATTCACGCACTGCCATTCGCGAAATTCCGGCTGGAGTAATAAGTCCAAAAGCAGCCTTACTATTTACCGTTTTATGTTCACTTGCATTTGTAACAACCACTTATTTTATTAATCGACTTTGTTTTTACTTAAGTCCAATTGCTTTAATGGTAATTTTAGGTTACAGTTATACCAAGCGTTTTACACCTCTGTGTCATTTGGTTTTAGGTGTAGGCTTATCTCTTGCACCTGTTGGGGCATACATTGCCTTAACGCAGCAATTTGCCATTTTACCAATTATTTTTGGTTGTATTGTTTTGTTTTGGGTAAGTGGATTTGATATCATCTATGCAATGCAAGATGAGGAATTCGACCGAAAAAATGAACTCAATTCCATCCCTGTAGTTTTAGGCGGTAAAAATGCTCTGCTTTTAGCAAAAGTACTTCATTTAGTATGTGGTTTATTAGTATGCATTGCCTTTGCATTAGGTAATTTTGGTTGGTTGTACCAATTGGGCGCATTAATTTTTATTGCATTATTGGTATACCAACATAGTTTGGTTAAGCCTCATGACTTATCAAAAGTTAATTTGGCCTTTGGCACAACTAATGGAATTGCCAGCGTAGTATTTTGTATGTTTGTTAGCTGTGATATTTTTATATTAAATTAATTTATCCAATGAAAAAATACCGCTTCATTTTATTATTAATCTCCTTTCTTCCAATAGTATTATATTACACCAACGTCATCAAACCTTATTTTAAAATTGAAACGCCGGATAAAATCAACGTTAATTTAGTTCAAACTAAGAATTTCAGAATTCATAAAATTGATTTAATTTATGAAACTTGGAATGAAAATTCCAGTGGTAGAACTACCAGTGGAATTTACACAAAAACAATTTTTTTTGACGCTAATAAACGTCAATTGTACATGGATACTAATTTTTTACCTGAGTCTTATTTAAAACTTTATTGTAACTCTTATTTTGAATTAAACGAGAATAAAGAATTGCAATTGAAAGATTATTCAAGTAACAAAACAATTTATACCTCTGAACAATTAAAGATATTTATAAAAAACACACATCAAGAAATTTACAATTATAGAATCAAAGATAGCATTTGGACAATTAAATATAAAGATGGCAGTGAAATAAGCTTCAATGAAAACGCAATTCCTGAAATTAAATCATGCCTTAGTTATACTAATAGAGAATGGTCCACGAAAGTTTCGAATGGAGAAAGAAGTTATTTGATATTTAAAAACCATTTAAGTAAAAGTGATTTTCTAAATTTAGATATTATTACAGATTTAGATGGCAAAACACCAATAATCAATCCATCGTCAAAAGCTTGTCTCATTCAATATCAGGAGCAAATCAATGGTAGTTATACAACTGCATGGGTTGACAGCTTGGGTAATGTTTTAATGAAAATTAAGCTTAATGATTTTATTGGAAAAAACACAAACTATTACTTCTCTGAAACTAATGATGAATTATTAATTTTTAGTAATGACAAGATAAATTTTATTTCTAAAAATAATGGTTACTTATCTCATCAATTTAATTTACTTGGCAAAGCATTTGCTCCAAATTGGGTTTTTTGGCTTGTGGCAATAGTTTGGTTGATGATATTTTTACTTTGGTGGGATCATTTAGCAAAATAAAAAACGGCTTAAGAAATCTTAAGCCGTTTTAATTATACTTCAAAAACTAGTTCTTATTTAGCAGCCTCTTTCGCAGCCTTAATTTTAGCTTTAATGTTTTCGGTAGTTAATGAGCCCGGACGTTCAATTGGTGAACCGGTTGCTCTATCCCAAATTAAGCTTGCTAAAACACCTAAAGAACGGCTAACACCAAATAATACAGTATAAAAATCATGCTCATGCATACCGTAGTGTACTAAAAGTGCTCCGGAGTGTGCATCTACGTTAGGCCAAGGATTTTTAATTTTACCGGTAGCTTCTAAAATTGGAGGTGCAACTTCATAAACCATCTGAACTATTTCACAAATGTCATCATGCTTAATCCAAGTTTTATAAAAATCTTGTTGAGCCGTAAAGCGCGGATCTGTTTTACGTAACACAGCATGTCCGTATCCAGGAACAACTTTACCTTCAGTTAAGGTTTGTTTAATGTAGTCTGCAATTTGTTCTTTGGTTGGTAAACCACCGCCTAAATTCTCTTTCAACTCCATAATCCAACCTAACACTTCCTGATTAGCCAAACCATGTAAAGGTCCTGCTAAACCATTCATACCTGCCGCAAAAGCTAAATATGGATCACTTAAAGCCGAACCAACTAAATGAGTTGTGTGAGCTGATACATTTCCTCCTTCATGATCTACGTGAATTGTTTGGTACAAACGCATTAATCTCTTAAAATCAACGGCATCGTACCCAAGCATGTGAGCAAAATTCGCTGCCCAATCTAATTTATGATCCGGTTCAATATGTACTCCGCCTTTGTATTTACGGCGGTAGATATAAGCGGCTATGCGAGGTAAGCGCGCAATTAAATTCATGCTATCCTCGTACGCATAATCCCAGTATTCCTTTTTGCTCATGCCTTTTGCATAAGCTTTTGCAAATAAACTTTCTGTTTGCATGGCCATCACACCAACTACAAATTGAGTCATTGGATGTGTATCCGCAGGTAATTTTTCAATTACATCAAATACATGTTTTGGCACGTTATTACGTTTCGTCCATTCTGTTGTAATAAATGTAACATCTTCTTGTGTTGGTAACTCTCCAACCAACATTAAATAAAAGATACCTTCAGGTAATGGTTCAGTACCACCCGGTGCTTTAGGCAATTGCTTACGCAATTCAGGAATAGAGTAACCTCTGAAACGAATTCCTTCTTCAGGATCTAAGCGAGATGTTTCTGTTACCATACCCACCATGCCTCGCATGCCCTGATATACCTGTGCAACAGTGATCTCTCCTAATTTTAAATCACCATGGTTTTTGATAATGTCTTTAATCTCAGCTGCCAATACTTCGGCTTTTGCTTTGAATTTCTCTTTTAATGGATCCATTATTTTGATTTTAAGTTACTAATATACAATGTCGGTTATTATAAAACAATTTTTTTGGGTTATTTATGATTTATTTTTTAATGTTGCAATTGTTTCCAAAGGATTTTGACTTGCAAAAACAGTATTTCCTGCTACCAAAACATTGGCGCCGCATTCAAGTAATTTCTTGTAATTATTTAAATCAACTCCACCATCAATTTCAATTAAAGCCTTACTTCCGGTTTGTTCTATAAGGCCTTTGAGCGCTTTCACTTTTGAATAGGTATTCTCTATAAATTTTTGACCACCAAATCCCGGATTAACGCTCATTACACAAACAAGGTCTATATCGGCAATGCAGTCACGCAATAACTCAATGTTTGTATGCGGGTTAATGGCAACTCCGGCTTTCATGCCATTTTGATGAATGGTTTGAATACTCCTGTGTAAGTGATTACAGGCCTCAATGTGCACTGTTAATATATCAGCACCTACCTCCTTAAAAGTTGCAATGTATCTGTCCGGATCCACTATCATCAAATGAACATCTAAAGGTTTTTTAGCTGTTTTTTTAAGTGCCTTAATAACCGGGAAACCAAATGAAATATTCGGTACAAATACACCATCCATCACATCAATATGAAACCAATCGGCCTCACTGGAGTTAATTAATTCAATTTCCGCCTGCAAATTAGCAAAGTTGGCCGATAATACCGATGGTGCAACAAGGTGTTTCATTTTACTTTTATTGCGCTAAATGTAGCGGAAATTCATTTAATTGAACAAAAAATCACTAAAAAAGTTGTTGAATTTTACTAACTAATCTGCTTTTATAAAACCATGCTTAATAATTCAAAATTTAAGTCGACTATTTGAAGAATTATTTGATATTGATTATAAGGCGTTTGAATGCTAATTTTTGAATGTCATGTTATAAGTAAAAAAAATGTGTATTTTTGTATTCTTGTTCTTTTAAAGCGAAAGTTTGATATAATATCAAAAGTAAATAAAGCTTTAAGAAAAAAAGAAATCAGGTCCTGTGGCCGAGTGGCTAGGCTGAGCTCTGCAAAAGCTCCTACAGCGGTTCGAATCCGCTCGGGACCTCAATAAAAAACCCGCTTTTAGGCGGGTTTTTTATTTACTGTAAATCACAGACTAATACATTCATGGGTCCAATCCCTATCTTCATCGAATAAAAGTGCTCATTGGGCTATACAAGTAATTAAAAAATTGTTATTTTTGAATTATCTTATGGAGTACCATGGTTTAACTATATTGAAATCATTACAAGGCCAAAAGTTTGATGTACACCATTGCGGATCAAACATTGTAGTGATTGAAACAAACAAAAATTCAACCATTGATGTAATAGATATCAAAGAAATGCTGAGTTTAATAAGCACCTTTAATTTAGCGGGTAAATCAAGACTAATCAGTGTAGCCGGACCATTTTCAGAATTAACTTCTGATGCCCAAAAATTTATGCGAACAGAAGAGGCCAATATTAATCGTCATTTATGCGAAGCCATTGTTGTAAGTTCACTTGCGCAAAGGATTATTGGAAATGTTTATCTCAAAATTGTATCCTCCAACCGACCTTCTAAACTTTTCACTTCAATACCTAAAGCAATTGAATGGTTAAAAAACACCCCCTTAAATTAACTGTTAAGGCATTGTATATTTAAATGATTATTATAAGTTTTAATTCAAACTGTTCTTCATAAATTAAATGCAAAAACTTTTGCGATATATAATTTTGGCTTTGTTAATAGTTAACAACACTAATGCAATTAACCCTAAACAAACAATTATTGACTCGCTATGTAAAGACTTAAATACAAAAAAATATGGCTTTCTTTTTGTTATAGAAAATGAAGAATTTATTAGAACAAACCATTTCATTAAAAGTGACCTTGAGTCTGTAATTGAATGTTACCTGAGTGATAAAAATCACCAGACCTTAAAGGATGAAAATCTAGTAAAGATGATTCGTATAAGCTGGGATGCAAAAAACGGTGAAATCGGTAAAGCTTTAAGAGAAGCTAACTTTTGTCTAGAGGAGGCAAAAAAACAGCAAGACGAAGCAGCACTTTCTAAAGCCTATAGCATTTTGGCAGGTATTTATAATTTAGCCGGCTTACAAAAAGAAAGAAACGAATACTCTAGACTTTACCTATACTTAACTTTAAAAAACGGAGATAAAGATTCAAAGCGCCTGGCATTAAGAGATTTTGCATGGACTTGCTACACTTATGCAATGTCCAGTGGTAATAAATCTTATTTGGATAGTGCTGCCCTTTATCAAAAATTACTGATTGATAAACACCTTAAAAACACAGATCCATGGGAAGATGCAGAAATTTATAAAACTTATATGATGACGCTAAGAAATTTAAATAAAAACATGGAGCTCATTAAAATTGGTTGGGCCGCAATTAGTACAGTTTCTAAATTTAATTTCGGGAACGATCAAACCCATAATGAATCCCAACACATTATGTTAGGGCACTATTATGGTTATATTGGTTTTGCCTACACTAGAATAGGCAATAAAGACAGTGCGAAATTTTATTTATACAACAATCATATTTTTGACACGAAAGACAGTGAAAAAAACACATTTTCAAGAAAATTCAAAAGATATATCACAGAATATCATTGCCGAGAGTTATGCAGAATGTATGATAAGTTTTCCATGAAAAAAGATTTAATTGAATTACTGGATGATGCTATTTTCTCTCCACAAAGAATTTCAGCTCACGAAAACTGGAATAGCTTTTTGGAATTTGCTGGTCCGTTGTATTTTAAAAATAAGCTTTACGAAAAATCAAGTTTTTGTTTCGAAAAAACTGTGAGATTTAAAGACAGCCTTTCTAAAATAACTGATACAACGCAGATATCTGTTGAAAGAACAAATAACTTAGTTAAAATAAATTTACAAAAAGATGTTGCAAAAAAACAAGAAGAATTTTTAAAAGCAGAAAATGAAAATGCCAAAAAAAGAAGTGTTTTAATTACAGTTTCAGGGGGCATAATAGTTTTAATCTTATTTTTATTTATTTATTTTATCAATAAGCGTTACAAACTTATCAAAGAACAAAAACAAATAATTGAAATTCAAGAACAGGAAACCAAAAGGCAAAATGAGGTAATACGTATTCAGAAAAATTTGGTAGAAGAAAAACATAGAGAAATTAAAGACAGCATTAACTATGCTCAGCGAATTCAAAAAAGTTTAATGGCCAGCAAAGATTTCTTAGACTTAAACTTAAAAGATTATTTTTTATTTTTCGAGCCTAAAGATGTTGTGAGTGGCGATTTTTACAGAGCTGCAAAACTAAGTAACCATGAACTAGCCGTAATTGTTGCAGACAGCACCGGACATGGTGTACCTGGCGCCATTATGAGTATTTTAAATATATCTTGTTTAAAAGAGTCAGTTAAAGAAGGGTGTTTAATTCCTTCACAAATTTTAAACCGCACAAGAGAAAAAGTAATTGAAATTCTTAAACAGGATGGCAGTTCTGAAGGTGGTAAGGATGGTATGGATTGTTCTGTTATTTCCATAGATTTTAATACACTCAATTTAAACTATGCTGCTGCCAATAACCCAATCTGGGTAATTAGATCAAATGAATTGATTAAACTTGACTGTGATAAAATGCCCGTTGGCAAGCACGACCATGATCATAAGTCATTTACCCAACAGTCATTTCAGCTGCAAAAAAATGACTTAATTTATTTATTCACTGATGGATATGCTGACCAGTTTGGTGGTCCTAACGGGAAAAAATTTAAATACAAACAATTACAGGATTTGCTTCTCAGCATAGCAAACGAGACAATGAAAACACAATATCAAATAATTAAAGACACATTTTATGCCTGGAAAGGTGAACAGGAACAAGTAGATGATGTTACATTGTTAGGCATAAAGGTTTAATTTTAACTCAGTATAAAGTAGTATCTGTAATTGTTTTTTAAAAGAATTAAAGAAAATATTAATTTCTGAAAATATATAATACAGTAAAAAAAAATACTATTACACTTAACACGGTTAAGGCATTTAAAAAATAAAACTTGGAAAACTCTTTTCTGAAAAAATAAGTTGCCGTAAAGCTTAAACACCACCAGCCAATGTAATTGTGTAATCCGGGCATCCCATTTTCAAATATCCAAAAATTAAGCTTCGGTGCGCTCTGCTCAATAAGCGCATCTATCAAAGTAATTAAGCTAGCCGAAACGACACTCGCTATTAATGTAGATTTAAAATAATGAAAAGAAATAATGGCGCCACAACAAACCATCAAAGCCCAATTAATGGAAATTACAAAAGGGACATTGAAAAATTTTGCACCTAAGCCCTCAAGATAAATATAATTACCAAATACATAACCGGTTTTAACACCAATTACCTCGCTTAAATATCCAATAAAAGCAATAACCAAAAAAATAAAAAAAATACGATTGTCAGTTGTTTTCTTGTATTGAACAAACAAAAAAACGAATGCGGTAAACAATAAATTGAGTGGAGTAAATGGTGCAAAAAAAGATGGATTGACACAAAATCCAATCGCGCCACTAACATAAACCAGAGCCAAAAAACCAGTCAAAAAATAATTCAAATAATTAGCAATGATCATCTTTAATAATATTGGAAACAATTTTACCGCTCAACAATGCCAGAGGAATGCCACCTCCGGGATGCACGCTCCCACCGGAAAAATATAAATTTTTAATTTTTGAACTAAAATTGGCATGTCTTAAAAATGCCGCCCATTTAGAATTGCTTGCATTGCCATACAATGAACCTCCCCATGACGAAGTTTGTGTTTCTATACTAAAAGGATCTAGTATTTCTTCTACCTCAATTAGCTCTTCTATTGATGTGTTGAGCATTCTATTAATTTTTTCAATAACTAACTTTCTCAACTTTGTTGAGTAATTAATAGGATTGTGAGAATGATTATGAGGTACATTCACCATCACAAACCAATTCTCGCCGGTTAATGGTGCATCGTTACTAATTAATTTACTTGTTATATTTATATAAATAGTGGGGTCTTCATATGGGTCATCTGAATTAAATAAACACTCAAATTCCTTTTGATAGTTTTGACTAAATAAAATATTATGTAAGTGCAATTGTGGAAATTTGGATCGGATACCCCAATAAAAAATATACGCGCTACTCGACTTAGGTTGATTTAGCAATTTGTGAGGTGTATAATGCTGAGGCAGTAATTTTTTATATACAACATGCATATCTGCGTTAGCAAGCGTTATGTCACTTTTATATACTTTTTCGTTACTTATTAATCCAACAGCTTGATTATTTTCAAGTAAAATTTCTGTTACTGTTTGATTAAATAAAAATTTAACGCCTAAGGATTTTGCACACGCAACGAGCACATTAGAAATATCACTCATGCCCTTTTTTGGTAAATAAGCCCCCATACTTGACTCTAGGTGAGGTATAATATTTAACAATGCCGGTGCCATATATGGGCTGCTACCATTATAGGTGGCAAAACGGTTGAACAACTGAACTGTTTTTTCATTTTTAAAGCGTTTAGCATTCACTTCATGCATCGTGCTAAACAACCTTAAACGAAATGATAAAAAGATTCCTTTGAGTGTATTTAAGTTAAATAGGTATTTAAACTTATGAATTGATTGAGTTAAGAAAACCGGCGCTGTAACCTTGTAAAAAAAAGAGGCTTCTTTTAAATGAGCAATTACTTGTTCAGTTTCCTCACCTAATTTAACTTGCAACTCCTTAGCCAAAGCATCTTTATTCGCATAACCAATAACATTTGTACCATCCTCGTAAAAATAGTGTGTTATTGTGTTTAGTTTTTCATACTTAAAATCAATTTTTTGTGGAGAAAGTGCCAACAATTCATCAACTAACTGGGGCATTGTAAAGAGAGAAGGCCCTTTATCAAATCGATAGTTTTTTAAGCTTAGCTCGCAACATTTACCTCCCGGATAAGCATTTTTTTCAAAAACAGTTACACTAAAGCCTAAACTTGCCAACCTGATTGCTGCTGATAAGGAACCAAATCCTGATCCAATAATATTTATAGTTTTAGCGATTGTTTAAAATTTAATACAAAAGATTAAACAAAAGTACAACTCTTTTGTTTATCTTTATTAAACAACCAGTCATGAATAATAATATCTCCATAATTGGCGCAGGTTTTTCCGGATTATCTGCAGCATGTTACCTTGCCAAATGGGGTTACAATGTAACGGTTTTCGAAAAACACGATACAGTTGGCGGTCGTGCAAGGATGTATACCGAAAACGGATTCAGTTTTGACATGGGACCAAGTTGGTACTGGATGCCGGATGTATTTGAACGATTTTTTAACGATTTTGGCAAAAAAGTTAGTGATTATTATGAATTAAAACGCTTATCTCCGGGTTACAGGGTTTATTATCAAAATTCACATATCGATGTTCCATCAAGCATTGAAGAGCTTTACAAGCTATTTGATGAAATTGAACCGGGTAGTAGTTCTAAACTTAAAACATTTTTAGAAGAGGCAAAGTACAAATACGAAGTTGGTATACATAATTTAGTCTATAAGCCGGGTATTAAAATAAATGAGTTAATTGATTCAAAATTAATTGGAGGCTTATTTAAACTGGATGTTTTTAAAAGTATGAGCCAACATATACGTGCTTCATTCAAAAACGAGCAACTCATTCAATTACTTGAATTTCCGGTTTTGTTTTTGGGTGCTTTACCGCAAAACACACCTGCCTTGTACAGCTTAATGAACTATGCGGATTTGGCTTTAGGTACTTGGTACCCTATGGGAGGAATGAAAAAGATTATTGATGGGATGCATCAATTAGCTCTGGAACTTGGTGTTAAGTTTGTAAATAATGCCAATGTAACAGCAATCAATGTAAAGGATAAAGTAGCGAAATCAATAAAATTAACAGAAAACAAAAATGGATTTTCAGCATTAATATCCAGTGCAGATTATCATTTCACAGAACAAACTTTGCTTCCAAAAGAGTCTAGAAAATATGATGATAAATATTGGGAAAGCCGCAAAATGGCGCCAAGTTGCTTAATTTATTATGTTGGTGTTAAAGGAAATATTGATAAACTGTTACATCATAATTTATTTTTTGATGAAGATTTTTCTCAGCACGCGAAGGATATTTATTCATCTCCTAAATGGCCCGAAAAACCTTTGTTTTATGTTTGTAATCCAAACAAAACAGATAAGCATGTTGCACCGGAAAATCATGAAAATTTATTCATTTTAATACCTGTTGCTCCGGGTTTAAAGGATACTGAAGAAATAAAAAACAAGTATTTTGATTTAGTAATAAACAGAATAGAAGCAAAAACAGGCGCTGAGATTAAAAAGAATATTGTTTATAAACGATCATATGCTCCCAGCAATTTTATTGAAGATTATAATTCATTTAAAGGCAATGCTTATGGCCTTGCCAATACTTTAATGCAAACCGCTCATTTAAAACCAAGTATTTTAAACAAAAAGGTAAAAAATTTGTTTTATACTGGACAGCTAACCGTTCCGGGACCAGGCGTTCCACCATCATTAATCTCGGGTAAATTAGCTGCCGAGCAAGTAGTAAATTATTTAAACAAAAACATCTAAACCTATGAAAGAATTGTTTGACGAAGTTTCAATTAAAAGCAGTAAAATGGTAACGAGACAATATAGTACCTCGTTCAGCCTAGGTATTCGCTTTTTAAGTCAGGAATTTCACCACCCTATTTACAGTATTTATGGTTTTGTAAGATTTGCGGATGAAATTGTTGACACATTTCATGATTATGATAAAAAGTTATTGCTCGATGAATTCAGAAAAGATACTTACACAGCCATTGAACGCGGCATAAGCCTTAACCCTATTCTCAACGCTTTTCAATGGGTTGTAAATAAATACAAAATTGATCATGAACTCATTGAAACCTTCTTAAAGAGCATGGAGATGGACCTTAACAAAAGAGAATACACTCCGGAATCATACAAAGAATATATAGTAGGCAGTGCTGAAGTTGTAGGCTTAATGTGTTTAAAAGTATTTGTTCAAGGAAATGAAGAGCTATACAAAAAATTAACACCTGAAGCAATGGCACTGGGTAGTGCTTTTCAAAAAATAAATTTCTTACGCGATTTACAGGCTGATTACAAAGGAATGGGTCGTGTCTATTTTCCGAATGTTAGTTTTGAAAACTTTGATGCATCAACCAAAGCTGATATAGAAAAAGATATTGAAGCTGATTTTGACATGGGCTTATCAGGCATTAAAAAGTTGCCTAAAAAGGCTAGGCTTGGTGTTTATGTTGCATACATATATTACAAATCTTTGTTTAACAAAATAAAAAACACGCCAGCCAATCAGATTTTAGATGAGCGTATTCGAATTCCAAATGGGCAAAAAGTGGCGTTGTTTGCTAAAAGTTACGTCAGAAATAGCTTGAATCTTTTATAATGAAACTAGTCAGTTTATTACTACTGTTTCCTTTTTTAAACTCAACTTCTTTAAGCGAAATGCGTAACTTATTTGAAAAAATAAGTTATGAGGAAGTGCATGTTGTTAAACTAAAGGAAGTTAGTATCTCCTCTCAAAATCAAATCTCCGGCAATGTAAAACTAGCATACTATGCAAGTGCTGTAATGACCTCAGCTAAATACAAGTTTAATCCAGCTGCAAAACTAAGTTTGTTTAACGAGGGAAAGAGCCTCCTGGAAAAAGCAATAGTCGCAGATACTTCTTCTGTTGAAACCAGATATATTAGATTTGTTTTGCAATCCAATGTACCTTCAATATTAAACTATAACAAACAAATTAAATCTGATAGAAAATATATTTTATCTAACTTAGGCGACCTAAAAACTAATGACAGTGAATTGTACCTTAAGATTACAAGTTATCTTTTGGCAACCAAGCAAATTCAGCCAAACGAGTTAGATAAAATTAAATGAAAGAATACGTAATACTTGTAAACGAAAAGGACGAACCTGTTGGAACGATGGAAAAAATAGAGGCTCATCAAAAAGGTTTGCTTCATCGTGCGTTTTCAGTATTTATTTTTAATGACAATAATGAAATGCTTTTGCAACAAAGAGCTTTTTCAAAATACCATAGCGCAGGCCTTTGGACAAACACTTGTTGCAGTCATCCTCGTCCTGGAGAAGAACTAATCAGCGCAGCAAAAAGAAGGTTAACAGAAGAAATGGGTATTGAAACGGCGTTAACCCATCAAACGAGTTTTATTTATAAAACCGATTTTGATAATGATTTAACTGAACATGAATTAGACCATGTTTTTGTGGGTAAATACAATTCAAGTCCACAAATAAATAAAGATGAAGTAAACGATTACAAGTGGATTAATTTGACTGAGCTGAGAGATTGGATAAGTATGAGACCAGAAGATTTTACATCCTGGTTTAAAATTGTTATGCAAACTTGTTATCCTGCCTAGAGCATAGCGGCACGCTTAACCAAATAAGTGTATAGTATTTCGTTAAAACCGCGGTTAATATCCGCTTCAATAAAATCAATTTTATACATCCCGCAACGGTTTTTTAAGTCAGTATAAAAACTGTTTATTTTCGCTAAATATTCTTCTTTCACCTGATTAGGGTTAAGTTTAATTTCTTCGCCACTTTCTAAATCAATAAAATGATACGGTTTGTTTTCAAACTCAAAATCCAATTCTTTTGATTTATCAGCTACATGAAATAAAACTACTTCATGCTTTTTGTATTTTAAATGCTGCATGGCAGAAAAAAGCTTTTCTACATCGTCAGACGATTCAAACATATCACTAAAAATAATTACCAAAGATCGTTGATGTATTACTTCAGCTATTTGATTTAAGGAATTTGCGGCATTTGTTGATCCGGTATTGCCACCTTTATCAAACAATTCATTTAATTCGTTTAAAATTAGTTTTTGATGCGAAGGGCTGCTTTTTGCAGGGTAATGCTTCACAATTTCACTATTAAAAAGGGTTAACCCAAAAGCATCTCTCTGTTGTTTAAGTAATTCGCATAATGCAGCTACTGCATAAATACTAAAGGTTAGCTTAGTATTCGGCTGTCCAACCGGAAAATTCATGCTGGCTGATGAGTCGATTACTAATTGACAGCGTAAATTTGTTTCCTCCTCAAATCGTTTAATAAACAACTTATCCGTTCTTGCAAATAACTTCCAATCAATATGCTTAGTGCTTTCGCCTTTGTTATACAATCTGTGCTCTGCAAATTCTACACTAAAACCATGAAACGGACTTTTGTGCAAACCGGTAATAAAACCTTCAACTACTTGTTTTGCAAGCAATTCCAGATTCTTGAATGGTTCTACTAAACCTTTATCAATTGGCACAGATTCCCTTTTTAAAGTTTAAAAACACCAATTTATCAATTAATGGTCATTTTATAAGATAATTGGTCTAAATTTTATATATTTTTATGTTTTCTCTATATTTTTTATATATTCGTAGTTTAATATTTTGCTTTCATAGAGATAACATGATAAAAAAACTACTCACTTTCCTTACTTTAATTATAGGAACATTATCAATTAACGCTCAACAAGATACGAGTTTCTGGTTTGTTGCACCTGATGTTTCATCGTCCATAGGCGACAACCCAATAGAACTGAACATCCAAACAGGTACTCTGCCGAGCACGGTATACGTCAGACAGCCAGCCAACATTGCTGCATTAAACTTCAGTTTCGTAATTGCCGCAAATACTACCTCTCTAATCAACCTAACTGCATCCCTTACTGCAATCGAAAGCTCTCCTACAAACTCAGTTTCAAACAAGGGTATTTACATCAGTTCTACAAATCCTATTAATGCTTACTATGCTATTAATAACTCAGGAAATAAAGAACTGCTCTCCTTAAAAGGTAAACGTGCTTTGGGAACCGATTTTTACCTTCCATTTCCTAATACCTATAGCACGGTTACTACTTTTACCAATGCGCGCGGAGGCTTTGATATCGTTGCAACAAGCTCTGTCTTAACAACTGTTTTAATTACTCCTAGAGCTGCATGTATAGGTAGAGCCAAAAATGTAACCTTTGCCATAACACTAACTCAAGGTCAAACCTTTTCGATGCGTGACAATGGAGCTGTTAATCCGAGTGAACTTGCCGGTAGTATTGTTTCTGCAGACCAGCCTATTGCTGTTACCATTAACGGTGGTGTATCTACAAACACTACCTGCCATTCTTATTTTGCAGATCAAATAACTAATACTTCAGAAATCGGTAAGGATTATGTTCTTATCAGAGGTAACGCAACTAACGAAGTTGCATATATTCTTGCACCTGAAAATGGCACAAGCCTTTCCATCAACACACCTACAGGGTCGGCAAGTTGGTTAATTAATAGTGGAGAAACTTATTCTGTTAATATTTCCAATTTAACTTACATTAAAACCGGTAAACCAACCTATTTGTTTCAAATGGCCGGATATGGTTGCAAAATGAGCGGAGCGCAATTACCATCTGCATATTGCGCTGGCTCTTATACCAACACATTTGTGAGATTAAGCACAGATTCACTAAACATTCAGCTTTACACAAGAAACGGAAATCAAGGTACATTTACCCTTACAAGTAACGGAACTCCTGTTACAATTTCTCCAGCAAGTTTTACAACAGTACCAGGCACAGCCGGTGACCTAGTAGCTGCCAGATTATATTTTACAACATCACAAATAGCTGTTAATTCACATAACATTTTAAGAAATGCCGGTGATTTATTTGGTGCTGCAGTTCATAATGGTGGAACTGCCGGAGGCAGTGCCTACGCTTTCGGAACTGAATTTGGAAGTGAAACTTTTGTAAAAGCCAGCGCTATTCCAAGTGCTACCATATGTGGTAATACAACCTACACGTTAGCTGGTGTTATTGGCGGCGGCCCTAATACCGGGGTTTGGTCTTACAATGGTTTTGGAACTTTTGGTTCGCCTTTAACTACCTATACAAGCAATGTATACAATCCAGCACTTATTGATACACTTGTTAAACCAACTCCAACCACAGTTGGTGGAGTTATCAAATTTATACTAACCAGTACTGGTATTTGCCCAAATAAAGTTGACTCATTTAAACTACACATAAAGCAACCTCCAATTGTTAATGCCGGATTAGCTCAAACAATTTGTTCTAATAACGGAACAGTTCAGTTAGCCGGGAACGTTATTAGTTCTTCTACTTTAGGAGTTTGGAATGCTGTTGCCCCAGCCAATGGAACCTTTGTGCCAGGTGCAACTGTATTAAATGGTATATATAACCTCTCCAATACAGATACGGCAATGACACTCATCAAACTGGTGTTAACAAGCACTAACACACCTGGCTGTAACAATGTGAAGGATACTTTAAAAATAACGGTCCGGAAGGCACCGAAAGTTTACGCCAGCTCTGTTAACCCTATACTCAGGTGTGCGAATAATCCAACTGTTTTTCTATCAGGTATTGTGTCAGGAACAACAACAAGCACCGGACAATGGCAAACATTTGGAACAGGTGTATTTATTCCAAATAACCTTTCTTTAATTAATAATTACATTCCAAGCGCTGCAGACATAGCTGCAGGCACAGTTAAGCTAAGGCTGGTAAGTACAAATAACCAGCAATGTAAACCGGTAATGGATAGCGTGAATGTTATATTTACACAACCACCAAGTGTTAGTGTTGGACCTGATTTAAATAGTTGTAAAAACGCACCGGTTGTTTCTTTAAATGCAATCATATCCGGAACTGCAACGAGCACAGGTGTTTGGTATGGAGGTAACGGAACATTTACAAACTCACCTACATCTTTAACACCAACGTATATTGCTACTTCAACTGAAACTGCCAGTGGATTTGTAGTTTTAAGTTTTAGTACTACTTCTAATGGTTTATGTTTTGGTGCCAGTGATCAAATCAGAATTGACTTTAGGGATGAGCCTAGCGCTAACTTTACTGTAAGCCCAGTATGTTTAAATCAACCTTCAAACTTCATTGATTTGTCTATTAACTCCTATCCTACCCCATTAAGTTCTTGGTTATGGAATTTTGGCAGCGGTGTTACATCAACAACTGTTAATCCTGTTATTACCTTCACTAATCCAGGAACCTATACAGCAACTTTAGAAGTGAAAAACAATTATGGTTGTGCCAATACTGCTACAAGAACTGCAACGGTTTATGGTTTACCTACTTCTAGTTTTGCTATTAGCAGAGAGTGTTCTGGTTCTGCTCAGAAAATTAATTTTACTGATTTATCTACTATTCAGGCTCCTGGCTCAATTTCAGCTACGGGTTATTATTGGGACTTTGGAGGTTTTGGATTTTCTTTTGCAAAGGACACTTCATTAATTTTTCCGGGTCAAGGCGTATATAACATCACACATGTTGTAACAAGTACTAATAATTGCCAAAGTAGTATTACAAAGTCTGTAAACATTACTCCTCGACCAGTTGCTGATTTTGCTTACACGATTAGTAATTTGGTAAGTTTAACAAGTAACATTTCGTTTATTGACAATAGTATAGCTGCAGTTTCTTGGGCATGGAATTTTGGAAATGGCGAAACAAGTACGATTCAAAATCCAAGTACTACATATACTGCTAACGGAACTTACACAGTTTCGCTAACCATAACAGATCAGTTTGGCTGTTTAAGTACTTATACAAATACAGTAAAGGTCAATAATGTAGCCTCAGAAATCACAAAGCTTATTCCAAATATGATTTCACCAAATAATGATGGCAAAAATGATATTTGGCGTTTAGATTTTATTAATGTTTTCTATCCAAATGCGGAGATTTCAATTTTTAACCGTTGGGGAGATGAATTATTTAAAAGCGTAGGCTATTCTAACGCATGGGATGGAAGTTATAAAGGAAACCCTTTACCGGTTGGTGCTTATTTCTATGTAATAAAATTAAAAGATAACGAAGACAGAATATTCAAAGGTACAGTAACCCTATTAAAGTAACACATGAAATTAAAACTATATATTATCCTTGGTTTTAGTTGTTGCCTGAGTTTTTTGAATGCACAACAGCAAACCTTATTCACAAATTTCATTAACAATCCGTTCTTGTACAATCCGGCATACGCAGGTGTGTTTCAAGGTCAGGAGTATGCTCTTCAATACAGACAACAATGGAATGGATTTGAAAATGCACCTAGAACGGCCTATTTGAATGGATATGGAACTCTAAAAAAGAAACCGATGATGGCCATTGGTGGAACAATTATGAATGATCGCGTAGGCTTATTAAATCAAACCGCATTCTCAGGGGCTTATGCCTATCATTTAAAACTAAATAAGAATTATAAAGTAGGTTTTGGTATCAGTGCCGGTGCTGCTCAATATAATGTTAAAATATATGATGCGACTCCCTATCCAACCGACTTAGATGATCCTTTTTTAAGAAGTAATATTTTAAATGCAAATGTATTTGATGCAAATGCAGGTTTATATTTATATTCATCTAAGTTCTTTTTTAGTTTAAGTAGCCTTTCTCTTGTAAGTTCAAGAATCAACTGGAGCAACACAACCGGAAAGTTAACTGCTCACAATTACGTAAGCACAGGTTATAACTTTACTTTAGACAAAAAGAAAAAAGAATGGGTATTACAACCAAGTATTTTGGCAAGATTTAATGCACCTGCTCCTTACCAAGTTGAAGGTAATTTAAAGTTAACTTACAAAAACAGTTACTGGGTTGCGTTTAATTATCGTCAGAACGCTTCCTTATCAGGTATGCTCGGAGCAACCATAAAAGAGCAGTTTACAATAGGCTACGCATACGATTACACAACTACTCAATTACAACATTACTCAACAGGTTCACACGAAATAGTTTTAAAGTTTAGCAAAGCTTCTAAAAAACGTAAAACTACTGACAAGGTTCTAGATGCTGATGAAGAAGAGTTTAACACTATTGATAATTCGATTAAAAGTAACTTAAAAAACAAAAAAACTGAAGATGAAAAAAAATAAATTAGTCATACTGTTTTTTATTTTTATCGCTAACACGGTAAATTTATCTGCTCAAATTGATACCAGTTTTTGGTTTGCAGCTCCTTGGGTAACTCCTGACCATTGGTGGAAAGACGATATTAAATTTCATTTTGCAGGCCAACCTGGCACAGTTGTGCGTTTTAGACAACCCTCGCTAACCGGGCCAAACAAATACGATACAACCTTTGTTTTGGATTTTACCGGAACCTTTGATTACACCATGTGGAAAAACAAAATCGCGAATGCTACTACACTTGGTTATGATTTTTGGGAATCGCGTCCGGCTAATACCGTATTACCATATGGATTATATATTTCAGCTGCCACTAACCCAACTGTGCCAACAAATACTAATCCTAATATTACAGTTGTGTACGATGTTATTACACGAGCCACGAACTTTTTTAATCCTGAAACCTTTTCACTAAAAGGTCAAAATGGATTTGGTAAAGATTTCTTTTGCCCTTTCCAGACAAGATGGTTTAATCAGCCACTTGGTGGAGACTTAAATGGTGATGGTGTTACAACACAACCTAAACAACAAATTAATATTGTAGCTACAAAAGCAAACACTACGGTATGGATACTCCCAAAAACAAATGTGGTAGGGCACGCTGCTAATGTGACTTATAGTGTTTTATTAGTCAATCCTGGAGATGTTTACACAATTGAAAACATTCTTCAAACTACCAACGTATTAGGGAATAATTTAAGTGGAACTGCCATCAGTTCTGATAAGGACATTTGCGTCACGGTTGCAGATGATTCCGTTAGAGGGGCAACCGGATGTTTTGATTTAATGGGTGATCAAATAGTACCTGTTGAGATAACAGGACGTGATTACATTTTGAATAAAGGCTTCATGAATGCTCCTGAACATGAAGGTGCTTATGTAGTTGCAACAGATAATTTTACTCAGCTCACAATTAATGATGGAGTAACAACAACAACATTAATGAACAAAGGAGACACTTATCATTATAAAACTACACAACCTCTAACATTTATCAGTTCAAACAAAAAAGTATATTGTTTACATGCATCAGGTACAGGTTGTGAATTAGGTGAAGCCATTCTTCCACCTTTAAGCTGCGCAGGATCGAGTTTAGTTGCTTTTTCAAGAACAAATGATCAAGGGTTTTATATTAACTTATTATGTAAAAATGGTGCGCAAAATTCATTTACCTTAACAAATAGTACCGGTACGTTATCCATTCCTGTGCCAAGCACAGCCTTCGTTCAAGTACCAGGTACAACAACTTTAATTGGTGGACCATTTTGGGGTGCTCAGCTTAATTTAACAAGTTTGGTTACATGCCCAATTGGAACCTACACTATATTAAACACCTTTACCTCAACTGCATTTCCATCACCAAATGATTTTGCTTTAGGTGTGTTTGGAGGAAACTTAACAACGGGTGGTTTATTCCATTATATGTCATCTTTTTTAAGGAAGGTGCAAGTAATTACGCAACCAACAGTGCAAGTTTGTGCGGGAACCCCATCTGTTTTATTAACCGGTACGGTAACAGGTGGTGCTATAACAGGGATTTGGACAAGCAGTGGAACAGGTACTTTTTCACCTGTATACACATCAACACTTAATACGGTTTCCGTTCCTTATTTTTTCTCATCAGGTGATGCGTTAGCGAACAATATTAATTTCACTTTAACTTCTATTGGAAGTTGTGAGCCTGTTAGTAATACTGCAACCGTTACAATTAATAAACAACCTCAAATTAGCATTACTAATACCATAGCCCCTGTTTGTAAAAACAACGTTACCTTCCTCAACCTATCAGCCTCTGTTTTACCTGGCACAGCTTTATCTGCCAATTGGACTGGAGGTAGTGGTGGAATTTATGGTGTACCAGGTCCAATAACAACCTACACACCTTCTGCAGCTGATATATTAGCAGGTATAATTAATTTTACGTTAACAAGTTCAGGCCCAAATCCGGGTTGTGTAAACACCTCTACTAATTTAACTGTAACATTCATTAACCCTCCTCAAATTTCTACAACAAATACATTTGCTTGTACTAATCAAAGTGTTATTACCCTTTCTGCATCTGCAATCGGTTCAACACTTGCGCCTACTTGGAACACTGGAACCGGAACAGGTTTATTTTTCCCAACTAACCAAACATTGATACCTACCTATCAGTTTAGTGCGTCGGATTACACACTAAGTAATATCATTTTCACAGTTACATTACCAGGTCAGGATGGATGTGCTCCGGTAAGTACAACATCAACTCTAAACATTATTCCTCAACCAAGCATGTTAACCAGTGCGGCCGGAACAATTTGTTCAACAAGTTCATTAGTTGCTTTAAACGGGACTATTTCTGGCGGTTTACCTGGAACTTGGTCTACTTATAATGGTACTGGAGCTTTCACTCAAATTCCTACTTCCAATGCTTCATATACTTTAAGCACAAATGATCAAAATTTAAATGAAATTAAATTTTATCTAACTAGTAGTGGTGGCATATGTCCTCCTTCTAAATCTGATACTGTACGTGTAATCATTTCACAAGCTCCACTAGTGCAAATAACATCTACAACCACTGCGGTTTGTAGAAATGCTCCAATTCCATTAACCGGAACCATTACCGGAAATTTCAATAGCTTTAACTGGAGTGCCCCGTTTACAAGTGCACCTGGTACTTTTACACCGAACTCTATTTCCTTAAATACCCAATATTTTCCATCAGCTGCTAATTTAAGTGCCGGAACTGTAATTATCAGACTAGAAGCTTTAAGTAACAATTGTCCTCCAGCAAATCAAACATTAGCAGTTACGTTTGTAGATTCTCCTGAAGCGTTATTCTCTATTAGTGCTAAGCGATGTGCCAATGACCCGGTTTTATTCACCAATAACTCATTAGCAAATGGAACAAGTGGATTAACTTATAATTGGAATTTTGGTCAAAGCCCAACCAGTGTATCTAGTTTTTCCAATCCAATATTTACCTATACCAATAGTGGTAGTTACGTTATTACCTTAACTGTTACTGGAACTAATGCTTCTAATGTAACTTGTACTGATACAATCAGTAAAAGAATTACAGTTAATTCTTTACCAATAGCTAACTTTTCAGTTAAAAATGCATGTCAAGGTTTAAGTGCTATGTTTTCTGATAGCAGTTATGTAACTCCAGGTAACATTACCGGATGGTTATGGCAATTTGGAGATGTGGCCGGAGGAACAAGCACTATAAAGAACCCAAGTTACAGTTATTCATTAGCTAATACCTATAATGTTATACTTACTGCAACAAGCAACAACTCGTGTACTGCAAGTATTACCAAAAATGTGACTATTAACCCTAAACCAAACGCAGAGTTTGGAATGACGAATAATCCAAGCGTTGCACAAGAGCCGGTTTACTTTTCTGATTTTTCTACACCAACCGGAGGAATAACAGGTTGGACCTGGAATTTCGGTGATGAATCAGGTAGCAGTTTCGTACAAAATCCAACACATTCATTTGTGAATCCGGGAAGTTTTATAATTACACTTACTGTGTTTGATACCAATGGTTGTAGTGACACAACCAGTAAACGAATTGAGGTTAACTTATTACCTCAAGTGCCAACAGCATTTACACCAAATGGTGATAATAATAACGATTTGCTCTTTGTTAAAGGTGGACCGTTTGAAAAACTTGTATTTAAGGTTTATAATAATTGGGGTGAGTTATTATTTGAAACAAACGATCAAAGCAAAGGCTGGGACGGCACTAAAAATGGAACACCACAACCAGTTGGTGTTTATGTTTGGACCTTGGAAGCCGATATGTATAATAATCGGGTAGCTAAAAAACATGGTGACGTTACATTAATTAGATAAACATGAAAAGAATTATAATCTTCCTGGTTGCACTACAATCCTTGTTTTGCAACACATTTAAAGCTCAAGATTTTCATTTGAGTATGTATGATATGGCTCCACTATTTCTTAATCCTGCCATGACAGGATTAGTTGATGGTAAAATGCGATTACATATGCATTATCGTAACCAATGGAATGCAATTGCCTATAAGCCGTTTACAACTGGCTTAGTAAGCTTTGATTTACCAAAAGGCAAATGGGGCTTTGGTGGTCAAATCAGTAATATGAGAGCTGGTTTTGGAAATTACAATGTATTCCAAGCTTTAGGATCTGCATCTTATGCGGTTCCAATTGACAATAGTAAATTTCATAATTTATCTCTTGGTTTGCAAGCAGGGTTCACTCAAAAAAGAATGGAGTACCAGATCTTCTCTTTTGACAACCAATGGAGTACAATAGACGGAGGTACTTTTGACAAAAACATTAACAATAATGAAAATTTTAATCGTCAATCACAATTTCAGGAAGCCGTGAATTTTGGTGCACTATATTATTACGCCAAACAACAGTCACGTTTAAACCCATTTCTTGGAATTAGCGCATTTAACTTAACACAACCAAAAGAAACCTTTTTTGGAAGTAATAACCGTTTACCAATGCGTTTATACATGCATACTGGTGTAAGGATTAATGTGAGTGAATTATTTTATTTAACACCAAAAATCTTAATCTACAACCAAAAAAATATTCTTCAACAAACAGTTGCGCTTGATGCTGGCTATTATTTTAAAGGTGAAAAGTTTTATGCTTTAGCTAGTTTAATAATTAGACCAAACGATGCTGGTATTGGAAGTGTTGGTTTTAGAAAAGACAATTACATTGCCAAAATTGCATATGATTTTAATTATTCCGGATTAAGAAGTACCTCTAAAACACGTGGGGCTTTTGAAATTGGTATAACCTATTTAGGAAAAAAATCAAAAAATCAAGAAATTAAAAACTGTCCTCGTTTATAACTTATATGAAACTCAAACATCACCTAAGCTTACTTATTCTTTGTCTATTTTTTGCCAATGTGCTTTTTTCACAATCCAAAAAGGTATGGATTGAAATAGCAGATAATGCATATGCAAAGGCCGATTATGCAACAGCTGCCGCTTACTATGCAAAAGTTATTGATGATACCACCGTATTGAGAAATTATGTTTTACCATACGAAGCGCAATTGGTTAATTTAAAAATGAAGTCTTTATTTAAAGTACCTGAATTAAAAGTTACCAAGCGCAAAGACAGTGTAAATACAGTTAAAGAAACCTTTGTTAACTCGAGTAAATTTGATTATGTGTTGTATCGCTTAGCTCAAAGCTACCGTTTAAATTACGATTATAAACATGCAGTACCTGCTTACAAAAAATGTGTTGAACGTAAAGTATATCCTGACGCTCCATACTATTATGGTGTTTCCTTAATGAATTTAAAGCAATACCAAGAGGCTTTGAAGGTGTTTGATGAATACATGAATACAGGCGTTGGCACAGATTCGTTATTAAAACTTTCAGCTAGAAAACAATCAAGTTGTTATTTCGCCTTAGACTCTTCTTTAATCAAAAGAATGATTAAAATTCGTTTAATGGATACCATGGTTTTTAACAGAGGAACGGCTAGTTTCGGAACAAGTTATTCATATAATGGCAACAAGGTGATTTTTACTAGCTCTAGAAGAGGTGGTGTAGTAACTGATCCTGAAAAACAAGATTCTAAGTATTATTGCGATTTATATCAAACAACTATTGATGATACTATATGGCAACGTCCTGTAAACTTTGGTCGTCCGGTTAATACAGCATTACACGAAGGATCAGGCGTATTTACGCCTGATGAAGTAATGTTATTTACAAGATGGAGTGATAACAACAGAAATGAGGCATTCATCTATATGGCTCGTTCGGTTGAAGGTAAATTTTTTGAAGCAATGAAACTTGGCACAAACATTAATATGCCCGGCTATAAATCTCAAAACCCTTTTGTGAGTTTTGATGGAACCAAATTGTTCTTCTCATCTAACAGACCAGGTGGTTTAGGTGGATTTGACATTTGGGTTGCTAACATTAGTGAAACCGGTTCAATTGGTGAAGCCAAAAACTTAGGAAGTTCAATTAACTCCAAAGGTGATGAAATAACGCCATTTATGCATAATATTAGTAATACACTTTATTACAGTTCAAATGGATGGGATGGCTTAGGTGGTTTTGACGTATTAAAATCAAGTTTAAATATTGATGACAGCACCTATACTTTGCCTAAAAATTTAAACGCACCAATTAACTCAAGTAAGGACGATGCTTATTTCGTTATGGAGCGTTTAGGTACTAAAGGTTTCTTTTCGAGCGATAGAGTTGATTGTGAAGGCGGACATTGTTATAAAATATATAGCTTCGAGAATGAACCAATCAGATTTACGCTTGAAGGAACCGTTTTTGATGAGAATTCGGGTGATGTTATACCAGGTGCGCTTATAACAGTTAAAGATGTGCATGATGGAGATGAACCATTCTTTATAGTTACAGATGAAAATGGCTATTACACTACTCCACTTAAACCCCACATGGAATACTTCTTAAAAGCTCAAAAAAGCGGCTATTTTGGTAAGGCAAATGAAGTAGCTACTAAAGGGAAAACGGAAACTGAATTGTTTACCAGAGATTTTTATCTAGGTAAAATTCCGGAAGGAGATATTGAAATTGAAGGTGTAGAATACGATTTTAATAAGTATACACTTCGTCCAAAATCAAAAGAAGTATTGGATAAAATTGTCGAGATTTTGAAAGTGAACGACAATTTAGACATAGAACTAAGTTCGCACACAGATGCTCGCGGAAATGATGCTTATAACATGAAATTATCTCAGGGTAGAGCGCAAAGCTGTGTTGATTACATGATTAGTAAAGGTATTGCGGCTAAACGTATTAAGGCAACCGGTTACGGCGAAACCAAACCAATTATTCCGGAGAGTGAAATCAATAAAATGGTTCCTAAGAGCGAAGAGTTTGAAGCAGCACATCAAAAAAACAGAAGAACTGCATTCAGAGTTATTGGTGAATCTAAAATTAACATCATTAATAAGACTCAATAATTATTTGTCTCCGAATTAAAATAATATTAAATTTTTATGAAGAAAATAATTTCATTAAGCATTTCCATTATTATTGCTTGTAGTTTTACTTTTTTGCCGGCCGACTGCAGCAGCTTACTTTTTTTTAAAGAAGGAGCGCAAACGACCATGACAAGTTATAATGCAGATGGCAAACCCACAGGCACAACCAAAACAAGTTATTCCAAAGTAAGTAAAACAACCAACGGTGCAATGGTTAATGCTACACAAGAAAATTACGATAAGAAAGGAAAACTAAGCACGACCAGTAATTACACAATAAAATGTGATAAAGGCACTTTGTATTTTGATTTAAAAATGATGATGCCGGATCAACAAGCTGAGGCATACAAAGACTTTGAAATGGTAGTTGAGGGCGCTGAAAAAGAAATGCCGGGTGATTTAGTTGTTGGCAACACATTAAAAGATGCTAATGTTAATTTTACTTTCAAAACAAAAGACGGTAATGAAATGCCAATGATGAAAATGAGTATTAAAATCAGTAATCGTAAAGTTGAGGCAAAAGAAAATGTTACAACTCCTGCAGGCACCTACGAATGTTATAAAATCACAGAAGATGTTGAAATGAAAACGATGTTTACAATTAAAGTAAAAAGCGTTCATTGGTTTAACGCAAAAGTTGGAACTGTTAAAACCGAAAGTTATAAGGATAACGGGAAATATACCGGTAAAACTGAACTAACAGAGCTAAAAAATTAAAGTATCAGTAACTGTTCTTATACTTTTAACTAATCATAGTTTTAAGCCAATTACACAAACATCATCTACTTGTTCTAAGTTACCCTTCCATTTCATAAAGGCTTGTTCCAATAAGTTGCATTGCTCCGACATTGCTAAATTTTTATTATACAAAATTAAATCAGCAAGCTGTTTGTATTTAAATTTTTTTCCTTGTGGCCCTCCAAATTGGTCAGCAAAGCCATCTGTAAATAAATAAAGTAAGGTACCTTTTGTTAATCTTAGCAAATGTGTAGTGAAATTTTTATAGGAGTCGCTCTTCCCTACCGGTTGTTTGGTTGCTTTAATCTCTGTAAGTTCTTCATTGCTTACATACCATAAAGGATTATTAGCGCCTGACCAAGCAACTTCACCGGTTCTGATATTAATCACACATAAAGAAATATCCATTCCATCTTTTACGTCGTGATTACTTTTTTTAAATGTAGATACTACTAATTCAGTAACCTTGTCAAGTATTTCACCGGGTTGAACTAATTCTAGCTCGGTCACAGCTCGATTCAATGCATTACTGCAAACTACACTAACCATTGCGCCCGGAACCCCGTGACCAGTACAATCTGCAGCAGCAACAAAAAAATAATCTCCGCGTTGTTCTGCAAAATAAAAATCGCCCGCAACGATGTCTTTGGGGCGATACAGAACAAAACTTTCCGGCACATGATCGTAAATTTCTTTAACCGGCGGCATAATGGCTTCCTGTAGCCTTTTGGCATACACAATGCTATCAATTATCTCGTGGTTTTTTAAGCTAATAATTCTGTTCTTTTCTTCTAATTCGGCTTCATAGGTATCAGTATAGCTTCTAAAATAGAGAATTACATAAAACAATAATAAGAATACTGTAAGTAAGGATAAACTGAAATATACTTTAGCGATATTTGGCGTCAAGGTTATTAAAGGTTCAAAAGTTAATTGATACCAACTAATCAATACAAACACAACCACGTTTAGCGCAAATAAAAGATAAATCTTTTTCTTGTCACGGAATAACAGAAGAGGAATAGTTGCCGTAGTTAAGATTAAGTATTTATCCCCCAAGGCGGCGCCATTATGAATACAAACCCCAATTAGAAAAACCAAAGGCAGAATCGAAAAATAATAACGACAAAAAGAAAAATAGCCCTTATAATTAAGCCAAGGTGGTAAAGCAAATAAAAAGGTAAACGGAATAGTAAAATACAACACCTGCGTTAAGTTCAATAGTGGCAGCACAAAAGAAAAAATGAGCATTAAAAAGGTATTTAAAATGCTCATGCGATTAATGAAGGTTATTCCCTTACGGTTAATAGATGCCTTTGCCATGCTTAGTCCGGCAGATGCAATGAGATTCAACAGCGTGTAAGGGTAAAATTTAGCCATCTTAGTTTATTTATACTAAATATTATATATTAGGTTTCAAAAAAAGAAAGATGAAAAGGAAGCCCTTTTGAAAAAGTCACAATTTGAATCAAATTTTCCCTAATTGTTTAATCGTTTTAATAGAAAAAAGAAGGGTATCGCTTACTCAAAAACCTCGATTTAGCCTAGTACTAAAAGCTTTTACCCGATCTGGTTAGCGGTCAATTAACCTTTTCGCAGGTGTTAATTCTAAATTTTAATATCCACTCATTCTTTAAATCTGACTGAGAGGAAGCTTTAAGGTTACATTTATTAGATTCAGAACTAATATCACTACCCACTAAACTAATTTTGTCATTTTGTTTTGAAAAGAAAGCGTATTCATCTCTGTCATTCATGTTGTACAGTTTCCAATTCTTGCCAACTGTAATAGTATCATGTGTTCCAATGTATTTAACATGGTCTCCAAAAAAAGAAATCTTAGCTACTTTATAACCACTGCTCTCTATAGGAATGCTTTTAACTTCTGCTTCGAACTCAAGTACCTTATTAGCAGAGAGGCTTTTCCATATTAACTTTGTCTTATTGCTGTTAAATTTGAATTCAAAGGTATCGGTATAATTTTTGGAAGAATTTGGAAGGACGTTGTAAAAAGCGGCGGCATAAACTTGGTAATTAACAACGTATTTACCAGGTAATTCGTTAACATTCAGTTTCACATGGTCTTCATCTTTAATTGTGTTTAGTTTACAACTTAAAACAAAAAGCGATGTAACGATAATTATAAGTTTTATATAAGCTCTCATTTATTCTGTTTTTGTTTTTGTTCTTTTAAATATTGTTTAACTGCTTTTCTACTTTTATTTAACACCTTTAGCTTTTGGAATATTCTTCCAGGAGGAATTAAATAGGTTAGGTTAAGTGAATTATAATTTAAATATGGAGTTTGTTTATAAGTAAATTTTTCATACCCAAGCGATACAATACCCATTTCTAATCTCAAGCCAAAGACATTAAAATTCTCTGACTTAATATTTGCAGGGTTCGAATTTGCATTACTTGCCAAATCAGGCCTAAGTGTATAAAAATCGTTCAGTTGTTGTTCTCCAAATTTACTTGAATAACCTGAAACTCCTGAGTAATTACTCTGTCCAATACCATAAGAAATTAAAAAACGAGTAAAACGTGTTGCTTTATAGATGGACCTGTCTTCATGACTATGAATAAATATTTTAGTCAAAAAAGACATTAGTTCAATCCCCATTTTTCCTCCATAGGATTGTGAATTCATTGTGCCGGTTAAGTCAGGTGCAAAGCCATATTGATCTTTTAAGATACCCTTATCAACCGGAGATTTAAACCCTTGCTTGCCTGTTTGAAAAAAAACATCGCCACCGATAAATGCTGCTCTAAATCCCAATTCGGCACCGGTTTGCAGGGTTTGAAAATTGTCTTTGTCAATAATATGAGAAGAACTGATTTTAGGTGCAATAAACCAAAACGCCCTTGTGTCATGAACAATACTTTTGATGCTATGGTTGGTATAAGTTGTAATTAAATTATAATGTCTGATGATATAGTCTCCTTCAATTTCAGAAAATAAAAATTGTTTAGTTGTTTCTTGAAAAGTTAATATTCCTTTTGAGGTGATCTTTTTTGGACTCATCAAGCCCCAGCCGGTTTCAAGCATCATTCCAAGTGAAGGATAATTCATTCCTCCACCCCATGCGTTAGTTTTATCGCCAAGTGAATAAGCAAAAGAAGTTGTGTATTTACCTATAATCTTAACCGGTCCAAATTTTATCCCAATTCCAGGAGTTAAACCAAAACCGACACTATTTGGATCCTTTGAAGGATCATCTTTAAATTGTGCTGAAATAAAATCTATACCGATCTCAGGTTCGATTACAAATTGGTTTTTAATAATTCGAAGCGGATGCTTAAATAAAATGCCAATAAATTTAAAGTTACCAAACTGCTGAACGGATTCTTCATTCTTTAAATTATAGGCATTTCCAAAACCAACGCCTAATCTAATGAATACAGGATCTTCGAAAGCACCCTGCGCATTCAAAGTAATCCACGGACCATTGTTTTGCCATCCTTTTTTTAAACTTGGCCAAACAAAATCATACCCAAAATAATTATTACTTGAAATAAAATTTTCTCTTTTAGATTTTTGAGGTTTAGAAATAGTTTTAGTTGCCAGATAATCTCCTAATGGTTGCTTTTTTTCAATAGATAGGAAGTTGGACCGTTGAGAAAACAACTCAAAGGAAAACACAAGTAAATAAGTTATAAGAACAATACTATTCGCTTTCATTTTTTTGAGATAGATAGAGTTAAGTTAGTTTTTTTATTTAAAACTGAAATTGGTTTTACAAAATTCTCAGTTAAACTTAATGCTAAAAGTAGCACCTACTTGAGTTAGTCTAGTGTTGACCGTTGTGTTGGTATTTAGAGTATTAAACAGAAAATAAGAATCACTGTAATACATTTGCAATAGATAAAAATCCAAACTCATATTTTCCTTAAACCTCACTCCTACCCCAATACTTGGTGAATGTCTAGTAAACTTACCCGTGAAATTACCGGTTAATGGATTGCTCAAAATATTATAACCTAATCTAAAAAAGTACGGATTCACATTAAACTCTGCGCCGGCTTTTAGGAAATGACCCAGACGATATTTGTTAACTATTACAGCATTTACGCCATCGAAGGTACCAGCATCATCACTACTAATTTTAGCATAGGCATAATTACTTGCTTCATAATCAACGGCAACTATACCAATTTTTTTAATTACATAAGCGGCACCAAAACCAAAGCGAGATGGAGTTTTTATACGGTATTCGTAACGACCGCCATTTTCAGGCACTTTAATGGTAACGCTTTTTTTACTATCCCAGTCAGTAGTTAATTGATTATAAAATATATCTGTCATTTTAAAATTAGTTCCGGAATTATAATAGCCACTGAACCTAAATGCATCACCGGTTCTGTAAATAAAACCCAATTTAATGTTATAACCTGTTCCTGTACTTTCAAAAAATTCTGTGTAGGTTAAGGCATTAAAACCTAGATAGTTCTTATAAATATCATTAATCTCATTGGGAAAAGATGTATAACTGGTTGTAAATGTCCCGTTGGCATTAAACCCAATCCGCATGCTATCATTGGTATCTCGCTCTGTGTGTGTTAAGGTGTTTGAAAAATTAATTCTTGGCACACCAATACTCCCGCCTACATACCATTCATCTTTATAAGAATAAGCATAAGAAAAATTAAGCTCATTCATTTTTCCGGTTTGTGTAATTTTTCTGTTTTGATCAACCACTCTACCCAAATCAAGCAAAGAAATATATTTATTATAAATTGTGTCTAACAACAAAGCATTAAAGCCTAAACCCTCATAATACTCGTTTAAACTGTTAGGTGCGCCCTTCTTCACTGCAATGTTCATCATATCTTGAGCTATAGATGAGTTATTGGTTTTACCACCCATTTGGTAGGTATTAGTATAATTATGTCTTTGAACACTAACTAATCCTATGGCATGTCTACTTTCTTTATCTTTTTCACTCTTCCATGCAGAAGCCAAGCCAAAATGGTTAAAAACAAATTTAGCAGTACCATCGTTAATGGTATTATTGTACAAGTTGGTTGAATTATTAACGGTACGTAAAGCAGCACCATAATTAATCTCACCTTTTCTAAAAAGCGCCAAACCTGCCGGATTTACTGCGGCAGAGGTAACATCTGCGCCAATTGCACTAAAAGCACCGCCCATGGCATTAAATCGTGCAGAACCATAAATACCTTGCTGAGAATAACGAAAGGCATCTAAATCATTTTGAGAATAAAGCGAGAAACCTATCCCTAAGGATAAAAATAATAAAAAACGGAAACACATACTAATTATCTTGGACTACCACCTGAACGACCGCCGCCGCCACCACTACTGCCACTTGAACTTCTCCCTCCACTATTACTTCCGCTACTTCCGCTGCTGCTTTTATTTTCGCTACCTCCACCAGAATTCCATCCCCCATTTGAACCTGAATTCCAGATACTATTGTTACTTCTTCCGTTATTCTGGTCGCCTGAATTTGAATTAGATTGAGTTCCTGAATTGTTTCTATTACTGCTACGGACACTTCCATTACCGCTTGAGCTATTGGAATTGTCAGAAGTGTTAGAATTAGTCCATCGACCGCTGTTTGTTGATTGATTGTTTGAATTATCCTGACTACTGTTGGTACTTCTGCCTCCTCCATTTCTTGGAGAACTATTTATAATAGGATTTTCATTCGATGTAGAGTTGGTTGACACATTTGTTGCGTTGCCTGAACGCGCGGAACCACCAGTGTTTGAACCTCCTGCATTACTCACAGATGTAGCACGTTTGCTGATCTCTGTAAATCTTGGAGTTGACTCCTGTTGTTTTTGAATTTCGTTAAAAAATTGATTTCTAACATTGTTAAACTCATTTGGAACCTGCATACCTGCAAAAGAATTACGTGGAGAATTACTCGCTCCAACACCTGCCCCACGAGGACCATACTGATAAGAACTATTAGGATCAAATGAATTATAATAGCCCCAGCCATTATTATTTCCATTATTCCAACCATTGTTCCAACCGTTATTCCAACCATAGTTTGGACAGTTCCAGCAATTTCCGTAACCGGTATTCCAATAGTTATAATTATTATAACCCCACTGATTATTCCAATTATTATATCCCCAAGGATTATTATTCCATCCACCATTTGGGCAATTCCAACAATTTGAATAACCTAAACCTACACCATAATTCGGATAGAACACTGAACTTGGCATCCAGTTATACGTGCTGTAAATACTTTGCCCCCACATGGATGGATTTTGATTATAGTAGTATGAATTAGTATAATAATTGTCGTAATAACCAGCTCCATCTACATTGTTATGAAAACGTCTTACTCTTGAAGCGTACTGATGATCATAGTAGTCATCTCCGCTATATGACGGATCTTGATAATACGGATTTTTATTGATTCTTTCTTGCTCAGCTGCATTCTGTGCTTCTTTTTGGGCAGCTAATTCCAATTGTTTTTTATACTCTTCCTCTTGTTTAATTTTGGCGAGTCTTTTTTCTTCAACCGGTGTGGCATAAGCATCATCTGTAGCGGTAACTTTTTCTAACTTACAAGAAGATAAAACTGTAACCGTTACCATTGCTAATAAAAATAATTTTTTCATATAATAACAATTTAGGTTATGGCGGAAGATTTATATGTAAATTTACTACTTTTAAAGGACATTAACAAGTACAAAACCGATTAGATTTTAATAAATAGTAAGTTAACAAATTTTATGAGTGAAGTGATTACGCCAAGAGAGAAAGATTACAGTAAATGGTATAACGATATTGTAGTAGAAGCTGATTTAGCCGACCATAGCAGCGTAAGAGGCTGTATGGTGATTAAGCCACATGGTTATGCGATTTGGGAAAAAATGCAACAAGCGCTTGACAAAATGTTTAAGGATACAGGACATGTGAATGCATATTTTCCATTATTTATTCCTAAAAGTTTATTTGAAGCTGAAGAAAAAAATGCAGAAGGTTTTGCTAAAGAATGTGCTGTTGTAACGCATTACCGTTTAAAAAATAATCCTAACGAAAAAGGAAAATTAATGGTAGATCCAGAAGCGAAACTGGAAGAGGAATTAGTGGTAAGACCAACCAGTGAAGCTATTATTTGGAATACTTATAAAACTTGGATTGAAAGCTATAGAGATTTACCAATTTTAGTTAACCAATGGGCAAATGTTGTGCGTTGGGAAATGCGCACACGTTTGTTTTTAAGAACGGCTGAATTCTTGTGGCAAGAAGGACATACTGCGCATGCTACAAAAGAAGAGGCTATTGCAGAAACTAAACAAATGTTAGATGTTTATGCTGATTTTGTTGAAAATTGGATGGCCGTGCCTGTTATTAAAGGAGTAAAAACAGCTAATGAGCGATTTGCAGGGGCAGATGACACTTATTGTATTGAAGCGCTTATGCAAGATGGGAAAGCTCTACAAGCAGGAACTTCACATTTTTTAGGTCAGAATTTTGCAAAAGCATTTGATGTTAAGTTTGTAACCAAAGAAAACAAACAGGAATATGTTTGGGCAACTAGTTGGGGAGTTAGCACACGTTTAATGGGTGCTTTAATTATGAGCCATAGCGATAATCATGGCTTAGTAATTCCTCCAAAGTTAGCTCCAATTCAAGTTGTAATTATACCAATTTATAAAGGCGAAGAAGGATTAAAAAAAGTAAGTGATGTAGCAAACGACATTAAAAAACGCTTACAACAAAAAAATATTTCGGTGAAATATGATGATCGCGACAGCCAGCGTCCGGGTTGGAAATTTGCTGAGTATGAGTTAAAAGGTATACCTGTAAGAGTAACAGTTGGAGAGCGTGATTTAGCTAATGGGACAATTGAAATTGCCAGACGTGATGATTTAACAAAAACAACGATTCAATTATCGGAAGTTGACACTTACATTGAAAAAGTATTGATTGAGATTCAATCCTCACTTCTGCAAAAAGCTCAAACAAGAATGAAGGACCTAACTACCAAGGTAGATACATATGATGAGTTTAAAAAGGTATTAGATAGTAAAGCCGGCTTTGTATATGCGCATTGGGATGGTACTCCAGAAACTGAAGAAAAAATAAAAGAAGAAACAAAAGCTACAATTAGATGCATTCCATTGAATAATCCAATGGAAACTGGAATTTGTATTTATTCAGGCAAACCAAGTCAACAAAGAGTGTTATTTGCAAGAGCATATTAATTAAATTAATCGTTTATGAAATCAAATCAGCAAAACCAGAACGAAACTATACTAAAATTGTTATCAGAAAAATCGGTAATGAAACAAGATGTGTTTAACAACACTATTGAAGCATTTAACCGAATTAAGGATACAATTAAAGCTCGTGCTGAAAATTTAAGTGATGAAATAAGCCGAATTGATAAACGAGTTAATATACAATATAAAGATACAAATACACAAGCAGCCCAATTAAAAGTAGCGGGTGACGTTTTAGAATTTTACATGCATACAAATGTTTTTGAATTCGATAAAAGTCATCCAATGTTTAAAACAGGTTATATCAAATCAAATGAATTGAATTCGTTTTGTGGAATTATAAACGTTTATAATTTTCTAGCTGATAGTTTTAAATACAATCGATTAAATGATTTAGGTTATTTAATTGCCAGAATATTTGTAAACCGAGAAAGTAAATTTTTTATTGAAACACGCACACAAATAGGTTATAAATATGCAAACTTCAGTCTTGAGCCGATCAGCGAGGAAGACATCACAGATATTATAAACGAATTAATCATTTTTGCTGTTAGTTTTGATTTATTTACCCCACCATATGAAGCTGTGAGACAAGTAAGCGTTTTGGAAATACAGGAAAAAGCAAACAGCAATGCTTTAAGAACGGGTAAACGCCTTGGATATTCATCTGGTTCAGGTAGCACTACTGGTTTCTTTGATGAGGAAATACACCTTTAGGACAAATTTTCCAGTAATAATTTAACAATACTTTTTTTTCGATTATTACGTTAGTAGATAATCAAAATCTAATATGCTAAAAAACCAATCAAACCAAACACTTTCGAACAAGCTTTTAATGCTCGTTGGTTTAATGGTAGGATTATGTTTGGTTACTATTCCTGTTATTGGCACTAATCTGGAATATTATCCCGGTGATTTAGTAGACGGCCGTCTTAACCTATTTTTTTTAGAACATGTTTACAGCTACTTATCTGGAAACGTTTCATCTTTTTGGGATGTCCCTTTTATGTATCCTGAAAAAAAAGTGCTTACTTATTCGGATAACCTTATTGGTTCAGCGCCCATTTATATGCTATTTAGGCTTCTTCAATTCAATAGCCATAATTCATATCAATTATGGTATATAGTTGTCACTGCCTTAAACTACTTATGTGCATATTACTTTTTAAATCATCTTTTAAAAAATAGTCGTGCTGCTATACTTGGTGCTTTTGTTTTTGCATTTTCATTAGCACTGCAATCGCAATTAACACATTCGCAAACTTTTCCACGATTTGCAATACCATTGGCCTTTTTAGCAGCATTAAAATTTAAGGAAAACCTAAAATTAAAATATCTACTGTACGCCTTATTATGGGTGGTTTATGAAATTTATTGTGTTGTTTATCTTGGTTTAATGCTAGCTGTTCCATTAGGAATTTATTTAGGTATTATTTTATTTAACGCAATATTTATTGAAAAGAAAATTCAACTAAACCTTCGTTGGTTACTCAAATTGAGTGGGATTGGACTTTTAATTTTATCACTGTTAATTTCATTAATGTTTTATTATTTAAAGCGAAGGAATCAGTCAGAATATGCGCACTACCTTTCGGTGGTTGAATCGGTACCAACATTAACATCCTATCTCTACAGTCAGTTTGGAAGTTTACTTTGGAATTCATTAAGTAGAATTGGTGAAACAACTAGAGCATGGTGGGATCACCAATTATTTTCAGGATTGATAACAACTATAGCCTTTTTAATTGGTTTTGCATTAGTTATTTGGAAATTGATCAAAAATAAATTCAACATCTTCAAATTAGACAACACATTTCAATTGATATTTGTCGGACTATTGCTTTTCCTAATTTATTTAAGGATACAACACTATTCCCCTTATATTGCAGTTTATTACTTACCAGGCTTCAGCGCCATGCGTTCCATGACACGTATTATCAATATTGAATTATTATTCTTTTCAATTTGTGTTGCTTATATCTATTTAAGATTTAATACAACAAGTGTTCTTAAAAATAATATTCTGTTTTATTGTATTTTGATTTTGTTAAGTGCAGATAATTATTTTAAACCAGAACATTCCCACCGCACAGAGGTTGCAGCATCTTTAAATCGATTGAGTTTGCTTGAAAAAGCATGTGAAAAATTACCACCCAATTCAATCATCAGTTATGAACCTGAATCTATCGACATAAAAGAATCTAAAGCTATTCACCTAGACGCAATGTTAGTAGCTCAAAAATTTGGACTACGTTGTTTAAATGGCTATACCGGCAATTGCCTTTCGGCATTTAAAAACTTCATGAACTATCCTTCTACAGATAATCGTAAAACCTGGTTAAAAGAAAACATATTAAATGCAGATACACTTTATGTTATCCGTTCCGCTGATTTAGTTGAAAGAATAGACCTTGTAAGCTATTATCAGAATAACCCGGTTATTACCAAATCTGAAAAAATCAGGAAGTTAATAAGAGACATCGAAGCCAATGAAGAACTTATGAAACAGGTTGAAGTGAAAGCAAGGAAAAAGAATATCCCACTCAAAACCATGGTAATTATGGATGCTTTGTGGATGTATAAACAGGAAACCAAAACACCTTTTTAGTATTAAGGTTATCTCAAATTTACTATCTAAGTTCGGCGCTAACCTTTTCTTTGTATGTTTTAATTAGTTTTTCCATCACCCCGTCAATTTGTTTTTCGGTTAATGTAGCTTCCGCATTTTCCAATGTAAAACTCAAAGCATAAGATTTTTTCCCTCCTAACTTCTCACCTTCGTATATATCAAAAATATTTACATCCTTCAATAATTTTTTCTCTGTAGAAAAAGCTATCTCCCTTAGCTGCTCGTATTGAACAGATCTATCAATTAATAAAGCCAAATCTCTTCTAACAGTGGGGAATTTGCTCAATTCTTCGAAAACAATCTTTTGTTTACTTTTTTGCTTTACGAGTCGCTCAACATTTAAAATGGCACAAAAAACAGGCTGATCAATATCGTGAGCTTTTAAAACAGCTTTGCTTAATTTTCCTACCTCAGCAACAACAGTAGAATTATGGATGAGCGAAATACCATATTCTAATTTTGGATCATTAGACAACTCCGTTTTAACTTCAGCAATACCACACTTAAGCAAAAGTTGAGTGATGATATTCTTCAAATGATAGATATCAGATTGTAAAGACAAACCATTTGCGTTTTCAGCTAAAAACTGACCTGTGATAAACACACTTAATTGTTTTTGTTCGGTATACGGTTTATCTGTATTGCCGGATTTAAGGTATGTTTTTCCAAATTCAAATAGTTTTAAGTCGTTGCTTTTTCTATTGATATTATAACTAATAGAATCTAAACCACTATGAATTAAATCGCTCCGCATTACATTTAAATCTGAACTTAACGGATTAACTACATAAACAAGTTGATCCTTTTGCTCAAAGTATTTGTCTGAGGTAAGACTCAAATTCATCATTTCATTAAATCCAAACCCTATCAATAAATTACTCAAATCCGTTTCTGTGGAGTCGGCAAAATTGTATGATTCATTAAAAGCTGTGTAGGAAATCGCTTTGCTAACTTCAACATTATTGTATCCATAAATCCTCATCACCTCTTCAATCACATCCGCCTCACGTGTTACATCCGTTTTATAGCGCGGAACGTTTAACAACAGAGCATCATTTCCTTCGTTTTCAATTTCGATTCCCAAATTCGTAATTATGCTTTTGATAATTCCTTTATCAATAGCTTTACCTATTAAGGCATTACAATTGGTGAACGAAAATGCAATTTTATATGGTGCTAATTTTTCCGGGTAATGATCTGCAACCTCCATACTCAAAAAACCACCTGCTAACTCAAAAATTAGATTAGCAGCCATTGTCAATGCAGTAATTGTCATTTCAGGGTCAGTACCTCTTTCAAATCGAAACGAAGAATCCGTTTTTAATCCATGCGTTTTAGCTGTTTTTCTTACAACACCCGCATCAAAATAGGCACTTTCAAGAAAAATAGAAGTTGTTGAATTTGATACGCCACTATTTTTACCACCAAAAACTCCTGCTAAACACATTACTTCTTTTGCGTTAGCAATTACAAGATCAGTGGTTGTTAATTGTCGCTCTGTACCATCTAAGGTTATCAATTTTTCATTTTCGTTTGCAAACCTAATATTAACTTCCTTACCATCAATTGCGTTTAAATCAAAGGCGTGCAAAGGCTGACCCAAATGATGTAAAACATAATTTGTAATATCTACAATGTTGTTTATTGGTTTAACGCCAATTGCATTTAAATTATTTTTTAACCAATCCGGACTATCCTTTACTGTAATTCCTGAAATGATTAACCCACTATAACGAGGACACGCAGTTTTATCTTTTACATTTATTGTAACATTATTTACAGTACCCGCTTCAGGCAGAGCTTGGAGGTTTGCTAAATTAACGGTTAGCAACGCATCACGATTTTTTGAATTGTGAATCGCAATTAAATCTCTGGCTACACCTAAATGTGACGCAGCATCACTTCTATTTGGAGTTAAACCGATTTCAAAAACTTCATCATTTTCAAGTTTATAAAAACTACTTACTGCCTCTCCAACAGTTGCATTCTCAGGCAACACAATAATTCCGGCATGGCTGCTACCAAGTCCAATTTCATCTTCAGCACAAAGCATTCCCTCACTTACTGCACCTCTAATTTTCGATTTCTTAATATCAAATGGTTCGCCGTTATTAGGATATAATTTTGTACCTACAGTTGCCACTACAACTTTTTGTCCTGCCTCAACATTAGGTGCCCCACAAACAATATCTAATACCTGGTCATTACCTATTGTAACTTTTGTTAGTTTTAGTTTATCTGCATCCGGGTGTTTAGTGCATTCAAGTACTTGCCCAATAACCAAACCCTTTAAACCGCCTTTAACTGTTTCATATTGCTCAATACCTTCAACTTCCAAACCGGAAGAGGTTAAAAGCGTTGAAATTTGTTCGGCTGTGTAGTTAGATTTAACTATACTATTTAACCATTTATAAGAAATTTTCATGAATTAAAACTACAATAAAATAAGCACTAAAATTAATAAAATATAACCAATGAAATGAGTTTAAAACTAAAGAATATCCACCAATTATGTCTAGCAACATAAACTAAAATTAAGTAAATTTGGTATTTAACACTAAATGAAAAAAACTATACATACGTTTTTAGCAATTGTATTAATTTGCAATTACTTTATCACGAACGCTCAAATTCCTTCGGGTTACTATAACACCGCTCAAGGATTATATGGTAACAACCTAAAAATTGCACTTTATAATATTATTAAAAATCATAACATCTTACTTTACAATTCTCTTTGGACATCGTTTCAAAAAACTGACGTTAAACCAAACGGAAAAGTTTGGGACATTTATAGCTATAAGCCAATTGGCGCACAGCCTTATGAATACACATTTGTAACAAATCAATGTGGCTCCTACAATTCTGAAGGCGATTGTTATAACAGAGAGCACAGTTGGCCTCAAAGCTGGTTTGCAAGCGCCAACGGGCCTAATGCCGACTTGTTTCACATTTATCCAAGTGACGGCAAAGTAAATAATGACAGAGGTAATTTTCCATACGGAAAGGTAGGCGTTGCTAGCATAACCTCGCAAAATGGCAGCAAATTGGGAAATTGCGTTAGTCCCGGATATAGCCTGACTGTTTTTGAACCGATTGATGAATTTAAAGGTGATATTGCCAGAGGTTACTTTTACATGAGTACTCGATATTATAGTGAGGATATTACGTGGTCGAACTCAGATGCAACTAACAAAAGCATTATTTTACCTTGGCAATTAAATTTATTAATGCAATGGCACCAGCAAGACCCTGTTAGCACTAAAGAAATTGCCAGAAACGATAGTATTTATAAAATTCAAAATAATCGTAACCCATTTATAGATAATCCAACATGGGTTAATGCAATCTGGGCTCAAGATGCAGGACTAGAAGAGCTTTACGCGCAAAAACTAAGGGTTTTTCCAAATCCAGCAACAAATTATTTTGAATTACAGTTAGTCAATTCAGAAAACTGTCTGATAAATATTTTTAATTCAACCGGTTCATTGGTTTATCAAGTGGAACTGAAGGAAAATCATGTAAATATTGAAAATTTAGCCCCGGGAATGTATTATTTCACCGGGCAGCAAAGCCACTACTTTTTTAAGGGAAATTTCATTAAACAGTAGTGTTAATCAATACTAAAAAAACCAGTAATCAACTAAAAAATTGATATCTTTAGAAACTAATTATTAAGACCATGAAAATTTTAATTACAGGAGGCGCAGGCTTCATAGGATCGCATGTTGTAAGACTATTTGTAAATAAGTATCCAAATTACACCATACATAATATTGATAAGCTTACCTATGCAGGTAACCTAGCTAATTTAAAAGACATTGAAAACAAACCCAACTATAAATTTATTAAAGGAGATATTGTTGATGCCGAATTTATTGATCAGTTATTTACTGCTGAAAAGTACAATGCTGTTATTCATTTAGCTGCTGAAAGTCATGTAGACAGAAGTATTACCAATCCACTGGAATTTGTTATGACCAATGTAATTGGAACGGTTAACCTTTTAAATGCTGCCAAAGCACTTTACAAAGCTGATAGCGGAAGTTTCTCTAAATTTTACCATGTTAGTACAGATGAAGTATATGGTGCATTAGGAGATGAAGGAATGTTTACTGAAGAGACTTCTTATGATCCGCACAGCCCCTACTCTGCAAGTAAAGCCAGCAGTGATCATTTTGTAAGAGCTTACCATGATACTTATGGTTTACCAATTGTAATTAGTAATTGTAGTAATAATTATGGTCCTAACCATTTTCCGGAAAAACTAATTCCATTATGCATCAATAACATTAAGCATAATAAACCATTACCAATTTATGGAAAAGGTGAAAATGTTAGAGACTGGTTATTTGTTGAAGATCACGCAACAGCCATTGATACAATTTTTCATAAAGCCAAATTAGGAAGTACATACAATATCGGCGGACATAATGAATGGAAAAATATTGATGTTATTCGTTTGCTTTGTCAGTTAATGGACAGCAAGCTAGGAAGATCAGCCGGTACGAATGAAAAACTTATTACATTTGTTAAAGACAGAGCCGGACACGACTTACGTTACGCAATAGATGCAGCAAAATTACAAAATGACCTTGGATGGGTGCCAAGCGTAACCTTTGAAGAAGGATTAAACAGAACTGTAGACTGGTATTTAAGTAACGAAGAATGGTTAAATGATGTAACCAGTGGCAATTACGCTAATTATTACAAAGAGCAATATGTGAACCGATAGCCGAATCATTAAAGCCATTAACAAATGAACAAACATTTTCTTTTATTTTTAATGGTTTTAGCTTCTCTGCAAAATTCCTATGCTCAATACAATTTAATTCCTGATTCCAGTTTTGAAAAAAACAAAGGAATTCCTTTAACCTACTCAGCAATAGATTACTCAGGAACCTGGACTTCCGCAACGCGTGCAACGCCAGATTTGTTTTGCCAATGCTCTAAAAAGCAATCAAAAGAATCAAAAGTTAATGTTCCAAATAACTCAATGGGGCAACAGGAGGCTTATTCTGGTAAATGTTATGCCGGTGTATTTTTAATTTCTCATAGCTATTACAGAGAATTTATTCAAACGAACCTTAATTCTCCGTTAGAAGCCGGTAAAGAATACACTTTTAAAATGCAAGTGAGTTTATCAGATTATTCTCCTTTAGCTTCAGATAAAATAGGCGTTTGCTTTCTGAATTCAACTTTAAAGCTACCTCATTCGGAACCAATAGTTAATTTACAACCAAACTATATTTCATTGGAAGAAGAAGTTGGTTTAGATGTAAACGAATGGCATGAACTAAGTTTTAGATACAAAGCAAAGGGTGGCGAAAGCGCTGTGTTAATAGGAAGTTTTGCAATAAAACGAATTTGGAAAACCGGGAATACTGTGCCTAATGAAATTAGTTCACCAATTTATAAACGGATTGATCGTGATGCTTATTATTACATAGACGATGTTTGCCTTTATGAATACAAACCAGAAAAAATTGACACCAGTGAAGTTGGAGAAACACCCTATTTTGCACATCAGGTACAAGAAAAACCTGAGGAGATTATTGTTGCTCCAGATACCGTTCAAAAAATGAACTTTAATGAAGTGTTATCCTTAAATAACGTGTTTTTTAAAAGTGGTGAAGATATCTTAACGCCTGAATCCTACTCTGAAATTAATATTTTATTGGTTTACCTTAAGGCTCGTCCAAATTTAAGAATTGAATTGTTTGGACACACCGACAACAGTGGTGATGAAGCAAGCAATCAACTACTCTCTCAAAAAAGAGCAGAGGCCATTGGAAAATATTTAATGAGTAAAGGAATTAACGAAACCCGAATCAAAGCAGTTGGTTATGGCAGTTCGAAACCAATAGATTCAAACTTAACAGAAAGTGGAAGAAAAGCCAATAGACGCGTTGAATTTAATTTAATAAGAAATTAATTATTGTTTACGGCTCTTAAAACGCTATCCCAAAGCAAATGGGCCGATTTTTCCCAACTAAATTTTACTTTTTGTACTGATGCATTCTGAAGTAAACGTGACTTTGTTTCTTCATTTAAAACTATCTGAGTCATTGCATCTGCGATTGCTTTCGGTTTGACCGGATCAACTAAAACAGCTGCATCACCGACCACTTCAGGCAAACTTGTAACATTGCTGCAAATAATTGGCACTTGCGCTTCCATGGCTTCAATAACTGGTATACCAAATCCTTCAAACAATGGCACATATACCAAAGCTTCAGCCGAGCCCAAAACACCAGCCAATTCATCATTGGACAAGCGACCGGTAAAGTAAACATCATTGGCAAATGTCATTTTTTTAAGGGTTGATTGAACCTCGTTCTGCCCCCAAGCCATAGCTCCGGCAATTACCAAACCATGTTTTAACCCTGGGTTTTTAAGCTTAAAATCGTCAAAGGCAAGTAACAAATTTGAGATGTTTTTACGTGGTGAAATAGCGCCAACGTATACAAAATAAGGATTTGTGGCAGCGTATTTCTTTTTAAATCCAACCTTTTCTCCCTCACTGATTTTTCTGAAGAAAGAATTAATCCCGTTATAAACTACATCTATTTTTGATTCATCTATTCGATAGCATTTAGCAATATCGTTTTTGCTAAAAACTGAAACAGTAGCTATCCTTGAGGCTGTTTTTGCAAAACGAGGAAAAAAGGAATTGTAATACTTTTCAGTTAAAAATTTAATGTGTTGAGGGTAATGAAAAAAATTGATGTCGTGAATTACAGGTAATTGTTTTACGGAAGTATTTAGGCATAAAAAACCATCCGGAGATAAGAACAAGTCCGGTTTTGATCGCTCAATAAAAGGCTTCACTTTAAACTGCATCCAATAAACGTATAAAAAAGGATGACGCGCCTTTGGCCCTATAACAATGCCGGTTACATTATTAGAAAAAATGAATTCCTGATCAAAGGGCCTGTCAAACAAAAAGGTAAATCTTACCTCTGGATGCGACTGTGTAATAATCTTTAATGTTTGATAAGTAAACCAGCCAATTCCTTCTAACTTATTTTTAATTAAAAGGCGCGTGTTTACTACAATATGCATGCCTTAAAAGTAATAAAAAATTAGTTAATGCCGTAAAAAATGCTATCTTTGCTGCCCTTTGGTACAAAAAAAGAAGTTTATAGTTGATATTGCTATTTTATTGGTTTTAAACCTTTTAATTAAACCATTTTGGACAGTGATTATTGAACCAAAAGTACAGGGGCAAATTGGTGATATAAACTACGGGGAGTACTTTGTTATTTTCAACTTTACACTCTTACTTAATATTTTTCTGGATTTTGGTTTAACCAATTTCAATAGTAGGAACATTGCTCAAAACAATCAATTATTAAGTAAACACCTTGGTAAAATGATGAGCTTAAAAATGCTTTTGGGCGTTTTTTACTTCATCATTTGTTTTATTGTGGGCTATCTTATACTAGGGTTTACCCTGCCCATGTTGCTTCTTTTGTGTCTAAACAGTTTCTTGCTAAGTTTTAATGTGTTTTTAAGAAGTAATCTACAAGGTTTGTATTTGTTCAGAACAGATAGTATCCTCTCAGTTTTAGACAGATTAATTCAAATTTTAATTTTAGTAGCAATGTTACTGCACCTTTTAGGTATGCAAGTCAGTGCAATGAGTTTTATTGTTGCCCAAACCATTGGCTACTTGGCAACAGGCCTAACTTGTTACTTTATTGTTCTAAGTAAAACACATAACTATAAATTCAATTTCGATTACGCTTTTTGCAGAATGGTATTGAAAAAAAGCTTACCCTTCGCAATACTTGTGCTATTAATGGCGTTCTATAACCGCCTGGATAGTATTATGATTGAAAAAATATTAGGTGGTGATTTTGGTAAAGAACAAAGTGGTATTTATGCCAAGTCCTTTCGCTTATTGGATGCTGCCAATCAAATTGCAACCTTGTTTTCAATTCAATTAATCCCAATTTTTAGCCGTATGCTTAAGAATAAGGATAACATGGAAAACATCATTAAACTATCTTATACACTTCTTATAACACCGGCTTTAATCGTATCTGTAAGCACCTTTTTTTATGCGGAGTACTTTTTTACTAAAATTTATACCGGCGATACCAAAGGTTTTGAAATACTTCAAATTCTAATGAGCTGCTTTACAGCAGTTTGTTTAACCTGTGTTTTTGGAACTTTACTAACTGCGAGCGGTAATTTAAAAAAACAGAATATTGCGGCAATTGGCGGTATCCTAATAAATGTTATTCTTAACTTTATATTAATACCTAAATATTACGCTTTCGGAAGTGCCATCTCAAGCTTAATTACTCAATTATTAACCGGTTTAGCTCAGGTTTTCATCTGCTATAAAGTATTCAATTTTAACGTTAATAAACGGATTTTAATTAGTACTTTTACCTTTGTTGCAGGCTTAATCGTAGTTAATTTCATAACTATTAATTTAACACGTGTAACAGAAGTAAATTTTGTAATAATGCTGGTATTTAGTGGTCTTTTAGCATTTATTACAGGATTGATTAACCCAAAATCTATTTTAAGATTTGTAAAATATAAATAGAATGACTGAAATAACGAATTATAAGGACATCTTATCTAAAATTATTAAGTACAAGAAACAGTTTACCATTATTTTATCTGTAGCTTTTGTTATAAGCTGCACAATTTCTTTGTTACTTCCCAAGCAATATAAATCAACGGTGGTTTTGTTTCCGGCCCGACATTTCTCGGTTTCAAAATTAATCATCGAACAAAACTTTGGCAACCAGGAGGATTACATGCAATTGGGAGATGAGGATGATGCTGAAAAACTTATTCAAGTTCTAAATTCAGATGTCCTAAAATTAAGAGTAGCTGAACACTTAAATTTATACAAGCGTTGGAAAATTAAAGATACCACCTTTGCCTACCACTATTTAAAACTAAAATGGGAAGAGATGGTTAGCATCAAACGTACAGAGTTTAATAGCGTTAAAATTGAAGCGCATGATTACACAGCAAACCATGCAGCACAATTAGCCAATACGATTAATGATTTTTGCGATACCATTAAATTCGAGATGACCAGACAAGTTGCAAAAGAAGCCTTGAACATTGTTGAAAAAGAATTTAACCACACCATTAAAATGATGGGTGAATTAGAAGACAGTTTACAGGCTCTAAGAAAACTAGGCGTATTGGATTATAAAAAAGAAGTGGAAGCCTACACGAAAAGTTTAGGGAAAGCTATTGAAAAAGGAAACAAGCCCGCAATTGCTGAATTTGAAAAAAGACTTGAAGTATTAAAAAATTATGGTGGTAATTATTTAGCTGTTGAAGAAAATCTAAAGAAGTACCGTTTCAAATATCCTGTTTTGAAAGCGCATTATGATGAAGCATTAGTCAATTATAATGAGAACTTACCATTTAAATTTACAGTAGAAAAGGCAAAGCCAAACGAATACAAAGCAAGACCTAAACGATTCCTGATTGTAGGATTTTCAATGATTGCTACTTTTATTCTGACTTTGCTAATGTATATTATTAAGGACCGTTTTTTTCCAACTACTCACTGACTGATTAAACAAAAAATTATGACTAATACTCAAAATATATTTCAATTACTAAAGGCAAATATCAAAGTTTTGCTTGTTACGTTAATTGGTTCGGCCATTGTTGCTTTTGCTGCATGTTACTTTATTCCAAAGAAATATAAATCTACAGCAGTTGTTTTCCCTGCAAATATTGCGCAGTCTTCGGAAGAATCTCCAACCGAGCAACTCTTGCAATACTTTTTAAGTGAAGATATTAAATGGCAAATTGCAAAAGAATTTAAACTATTCGAAAACTATGAAATTGACAGCACTTCCATGGATGGAGCTAAAAACTTGTTTAATTATGCTTGGTCAGAGAACATAAGTATCTCCCCAACACTTTATGAGTCTATTGAAATTAATGTAAAGGACAGAGACCCAAAACTTGCTCAAAAGATTGCAAATTCCCTTATTGAAAAAACCAACAAAATGGTAAGGGACAGTAAAAGAAAAATTGTTCAGCAATATTACAGCAATTCTCAAAAAGTAATTAATGTACAAAAAAGAGAAATTGACTCTTTAGAAAAAGTTATGGCTCAATTAAATGCAACTAAAGATGAAAATAAATATGGCAAAAAAATCTTACGTGATAAGATTAAAGCTACCTTAAGAGCTTATGAAAAAATAAAAGTAATTAACGACACCTACTTAATTGATGTTGAGAATAATAATGATTATCTTTCTGTAGTTTCTTCTCCATCTTTAACAGATAAACACTGCTATCCTATTAAGTCTATTATTGTTGCAATTTCTGCGTTATTTTCTACTTTATTTGCTGCATTACTAATTATTATTTTTAAAAAATAATTTAACTTGGTTAAGCTAGCCAGTAAATACTTTGTTGAATTTTTAACCATACTTTTTATCGGGTTAATTGCCTATACGTTGGTTTATAAAAAAGACTATTTCTACATTGTATGTGCTTTACCTATTCTGCTTACCATTGTTTACCTTGCCATTTTCAAATTTAACTACCTTGTTTACTTTTTGGCTTTTTGCACGCCTTTGGCTGTAACGCTCCAAGAGATAGGTTTAACTTCTCGAAGTGGTCCAAACTTAAGTTTACCAAGTGAACCCATTATGATTGGCATAATGTTTTTATACATTCTGAACAATCTATACAAACCTATTAATGATAAAAAATTCTTAACACATCCTTTAAGTTATTTAATTCTTGCTCAAATAATCTGGATGGCCATTACCATTGTTACCAGCACAGAAATAATTATTTCCATCAAATATCTGATTTCTCGTTTATGGTATGTTTTCAGTTGTTATTTGATCATTCCATTGGTTATTAAAAACAAAACATCTATCGTTAACTTTATTTTATCCTACGCTATTTCACTTGGTATTGTAATTGTTTATACTCTCATAAACCATGCTAAATATAATTTTAATGATAAGGCTGCTGATTGGATAGTTTCTCCTTTCTACAATGATCACACTGCATACGGAGCGGCGTTAAGTATGTACATTCCAATGCTAGTTTGTTTGCTGTTTGTTTCAAGTGTAAGCAAAACCCTAAAAATCTTCATCGCCTTTTTATTTGTTTTGTTTAGTATTGGTTTGATTGCCTCTTTCGCCAGAGCGGGTTGGTTGAGTTTAGTGGTAGTGCTTTTTGTTTGGCTAACAATCTTACTTAAAATTAAATTCAGAACCTTATTAATTACTTTTGTAACTCTTATTACCCTCTTTTTAGCGTTTAGAGTTGAAATATTTATGGTACTTGGCAGAAACAACACTGATGCTGAAGGTGGATTTGCCAATAACATTGAGTCAATTTCTAATATCAGTACTGATGCATCTAATTTAGAACGCTTGAACCGCTGGAGCTGTGCTCTTCGTATGTGGCAAGATAAACCGGTTTTTGGTTGGGGACCTGGTACTTATATGTTCAAATATGCGCCTTATCAATTGAGTAGCCAACGCACAATTATTAGTACCAACTTTGGCACTAACGGAAATGCTCATAGTGAGTATCTGGGACCACTTGCAGAGCAAGGTGTTTTAGGAATTTTGGGTATGGTAGCAATGTTAATCTATATCATTTGGTTTGGATATAAACTAGCGTACAGAAATTATGAAAAAGACATAAAACTGTTAACGCTTGGCTTGTTTTTTGGACTAATTACCTATTTGGTTCACGGTTTTTTAAACAACTTTTTAGATACAGACAAACTATCACTCCCTTTCTGGGGCTTTTTAGGAATATTAGTTTGCATAGATTTGTATTACGCTTATTCCGAAGATAAAAAAGACCAAATTAATCTGAATTAAATTAAAAGGCCTTGAACCTCCACAGATTCTAGAGTTAATGCCTCCATTGTTCCTTCAGCATCAATATCCAACAACCTAACTTTTTGTAAGGTATTAACTAAAGCTGAGTTGTAAGGTAATTTCACCTTTACATAATTTGGCGTAAAACCATACATGAAATCATGTTTATTCTCTTGTTCAATTAGTACAGGCCATTGTTTGTTTTTTTGACTCTCATAAAAAGCTCTCAATTTTTTGGCACTAAGTACTCTCAACATTTTATTTCTTTTTTTACGCTCACTCATTGGTACTTTACCATTGAGCTCAATAGCTGGTGTATTTGCTCTTTCGCTATAGGTAAATACATGTAGGTAACTTACATCCAAGGATTGAATAAATTGATAGGTATCTAAAAAATGTGCTTCTGTCTCGCCCGGAAAACCAACAATCACATCAACCCCAATACAACAATCTGGCATTACTGATTTGATTTTTGCTACTCGGTCGGCATACAACTCGCGTTGATACCTTCGTTTCATTTGCCCTAATAATTCATTATTACCGCTTTGTAATGGTATGTGGAAATGCGGTACAAACTTTTTAGAGTTCGCAACAAAATCAATTATTTCATCTTTAAGTAAGTTAGGCTCTATAGATGAAATGCGAAAACGTTCAATTCCATCTACTTCATCTAGTGCTTTTATTAAATCCAAGAATGTGTAGTCCTTACGTTTTTTCTTTTCAGCATCCAAGAACAAACCATATCCAAAATCACCAATATTAACCCCAGTTAATACTATTTCTTTTACCCCACTCTTAGCAATTTGTTTGGCATTATTAATTACATTTTCAATGGTATCACTTCTGCTTTTACCTCTTGCCAGAGGAATAGTACAAAAAGTGCAACTGTAATCACAACCGTCCTGAACCTTCAAAAAACTGCGGGTTCTATCTCCAACGCTATATGCATCAACAAAAAAATCAGCCTCACCTATTTCGCAATTATGAATTTGTGTATGCGTGTTTTTTTGTGAAAGGTTTATGTAATTAAGCAATTTAAATTTTTCAGTTGCGCCAAGCACAACATCCACTCCATCGATGTTAGAGATCTCCTCTGGTTTTAATTGAGCATAACAACCAACTACTGCTACAAAAGCCTCCGGATTTTGCGCCAAGGCATTTTTTACAATACTCTTGCATTCATTATCTGCATTTTCTGTTACAGAACAGGTGTTAATTACATAAACATCTGCTGGTTGCGTGAAATCACGTTTCTCAAATCCTTTTTCAAAAAATAATCTGGCAATTGTGCTCGTTTCTGAAAAATTTAATTTACAGCCTAAAGTATGAAATGCGACAGTTTTGCCCGAAAATTGCATATGGCAAAGTTAAGGCTTTTATGCCTTTCTCTATTTTTTTAACTAAAAAATTAATAAACGTGTTGTCCGCCGTTAATGCTGTAATTAGCTCCGGTAATAAAACTAGTTTCTTCACTAGCTAAAAAGCTTACCAAGTGAGCTACTTCATGCGTACCACCTAAACGGCCAAGAGGCACCTGTGAAACAATTTGTGTAAGTACTTTTTCAGGAACAGCCATAACCATATCTGTGCCGATATAACCCGGCGAAATGGTGTTCACAGTAATACCATGCTTAGCAACTTCCATAGCTAAACTTTTAGTAAATCCGTGCATGCCTGCTTTTGCTGCACTGTAATTGGTTTGACCAAATTGACCTCTTTGCCCATTTACACTGGAAATATTGATGATTCGACCGAATTTGCGATCAATCATTCCATTAATAACCTGACGGGTACAGTTAAATACAGAATTTAAATTGGTGTTTATTACAGCGTGCCAGTCTTCAACTTTCATGTTTGCCAAACGCCCATCTCTGGTGATACCCGCATTGTTAACCAAGGTATCAATAGGACCTACTTTTTCCTCAATTTCTTTAATCATCCTGCCGGCATCCTCATAAGAGCTGACATCTCCTTTATACAAATCAATGTGAAAACCTTCATCATTCATCTGTTTTGTCCATTTTTCAGCCTTCTCAGGCGTTACATAATTACCAACAACCTTAAAACCATCTTTCAATAATTTTTTACACATTGCGGTTCCTAAACCACCGGTTGCACCGGTAACTAAAACGATACGTTTGTTTGATTTATCCATAATCTTGTCAAATAATTAATTGATTTTTGAAGAATTCATCACAGTTGCTTCTCCTGATGTGCAGATAGCATCAGTTAGTTTATCCATAATGACTGTTTCTACCACTGCTCTATGCTTTTCCTTTACCACCTCTTTAACCGTAAATACCGCAACATAAGCTGTATCAACGTACATGGGTCTTAAAAAACTTAAACTTTGTTTAAGATAAATCGTTCCTTCACCCGGAAATAGTGTGCCAAAAACTTTACTAAACAAAGAAGCACTTAACATACCATGCATGATTGGTTTTTTAAACATGGTAGTTGCTGCATATTCTGCATTTAAGTGTACAGGGTTTTTATCTCCGGTTACTTCTGCAAATTGTTCAACTTCTTTTTGAGAGAACTGAAATTCATGCGTATAAACTTGATTAATCTCTATCATGATATTCTTATTTCTTTAGTAAGTAGCCTTTTTCTAAACTAATGGTTTCGGTTGTACTTTGTGGTAAATTAATTTTTTCGGATTGCTCTTTAAAACCTTTCTTTTTAATGGTAATGGTATAATCACCACCTTTAAGGGTAAAAAAGTATTCTCCGTTTTCATTTGTAATTGTACTAGCAACTGGAGCATTTGCAGCATCGGTTAAAACAACTTCAACTTCCGGCAAGCCATAACCTTCATAACCATCCCTCACAACTCCTTTAATGATACTTAATCCGTTGCTGGTTTTCTTTTTACCATCTTTCTCAAGAATTGCATAGTCTTTTAAATCAATTTTAAAAACATCACTTTCTCCTAAGCTTCCTTTTCTATCACTACTTAAATAAGCAAATTTAGCATCAGCACTAATTGTTAATTGTCCTTCCTTAGCAGAGCTGTTAATTGGATAACCTAAATTAATTGGCTTACTCCAAGCTCCATTTTCAAAAACAGTTTTAAATACATCATAACTACCCATACTGTTAGGTCCATTGCTACAAAAGAAAAGGGTTTTTCCATCAGGAGCCAAAAACATACCTGCTTCATCGTAAGCAGAGTTAACTTGATTACCAAGATTAACAGGCTTGCCCCACTCTTGTTTGTTCTTACGATCAACCATCCAGATATCACTTCCTCCAAATCCACCTTCACGCTCACTCGTGAAAAAATATTTTTTTCCGTCGCTAGAAATACAAGCTCCACCTTCCCAATAGCTGCTGGCAATAGGCTTACCAATCGGCTCAGGCGTACGCCATTTACCATTACTTATTTTACTTACAAATACATCTCCTCCTCTACTTTGTTTGTCTTTTAAGTCATTTTTATAAAGAAAAATTTGTTTTCCATCAGGTGAAATACTTGTACAAGCATCATGTGCTAATGTGTTAATAGAACCCGGAACATCAGTTGGTTTTCCGAAACTGCGGGTAATACTATCTACCGTTGTAATGTAGATGTCTTCAAAATACTTACCATCTCCTTCAACGTCAATTTCGGAATTTGTAGTTTTTGGTCTACGACTGGTGAATACTAATTTTTTTCCGTCTGCTGTTATACAAGGATTTTTATCATCGTAAATTGAATTGATCTCCGCGCCCAAATTTATGACCTCAACAGCCAATGGAGAAGCCATAAATGTTTTTGCATTTGTACACTGACTGTTTAATGTTGTAGCTTCCTCTATTTCTTCTGTTGAAACATTAGGTGTTGCCAAAAACTTTTTAAAATAATCTATCGCTTGATCAAAATTTTCCTCTATTTGCGACAACTTACCTAGAACCAGATATGTTCTTGGATTAACATTCGTATTCATTTCAAGAGCTTTGTTTAATTTATCCTTTGACTTGTCGTATTGCTTTAAGGCAAAATGACACTCTCCAATATAATACAAAATCTTACTATCATTAGGTGAGTTACGCTCAATCTCTAGTAAAGAATTTAAGGCTGATACGAATTGACCACCCATCATTTTCTGTTTAGCCAATAAAAATTTAGCGGCATCACCAACATCAGTAACCGCATTAGTTTTTTTTCCTTTTTTTTCTTTGGTATTCGTTTTTTCTTCCTGTGCATTTAAGCAACTGATGGAAAGTAATAGCAAAAGAACAATCTTATTTTTCATTAATCTTTTTAAATTTATTCAGAGTTATGATATAAAAATACAAATTAATCCCGTATATTAGTGTAAAATTAAGACCGTATGAAAAAAAATAACGTAGTTTTTTTGTGTGCTTCATTAATGTTTGTGCTCCTTTTAACTAATTGTGATAAGCAAATTGGTAAAGTTGAAAAAGCAACAACTCCAAAACCGGGAGCTTGCGATACCATTACCTATACAAAACACATACAACCTATTTTAGCTTCAAGTTGCGGATTAAGTAGTTCCGGTTGTCATGGCTCAGTAGGTGCCGGTGGCGACCTCAATAATTATGCTCAGGTAAAAGCCATTGGCGAAAGTGGTAAAATAAAAAATAGAGTAATTGATGGTGTTCCATCGGTTATGCCGTTAGGAGGTCCTAAATTACCACAAACACAGTTGGATTTGATACAATGCTGGATAACTAATAATTACAAGCAACAATAATGCATGTAGGTCTGTTTTTCGGATCTTTTAACCCTATTCATATTGGGCATTTAGCCTTAGCCAATTATTTTGCGGAATATGCTAACCTTAATGAGGTATGGCTTGTTGTTAGTCCACAAAACCCCTTAAAAGAAAAATCTCAATTACTAAACCAACATAACCGACTACACCTGGTTAACCTGGCTATACAACAATATCCAAAATTAAGAAGCAGCAATGTCGAATTTAGTTTGCCTCAGCCTAATTACACGGTTAATACCTTAGCACATTTGAAAGAAAAATTTCCGGGCTATAAATTCAGCCTTATCATAGGGGAAGATAATTTGGAAAGCTTCGGAAAATGGCGAAACTACGAGTATATTCTAGAGAATTATACATTACTGGTTTATCCACGCCCAGGGTCAAAAAAAGGAGATTTTCACAATCATCCAAACGTTCATATTATGAATGCTCCTTTGATAGAAATATCAAGCACATTTATTAGAAAAGGAATAAAAGAAGGCAAAGATTTACGCTTTTTTGTTGGTTCCCAAGTTTGGGACGAGATAAATGCCTCGCATTATTATCACTAGCGCAAAAAGATTGTTTTTCAAGCTCAGTTAACGATGCCACTTAGGATTAATAGTCCCATACTAAACATAAACACTGCAACAAACCATTTAAAAAAAGCAATACTTGTTTTAACGAATAATTTATTACCTATAAATGCACCTGCGAAGGCAGATAACACAGCAAGAAGGAGCAATTGATAATTAGAATCACTATTTAAAACATCCATTCTTGAATTGTACAAAAACAAACGAGTTACATCAACTAAACACGCTACAAAAACACCGGTAGCAATGTAAACTTTTTTATCAAAGTTTAAACGAAGTAAAAACGCGCTGCGTATGGCTCCCTGATGACCACTTAAGCCACCAAAAAACCCACTTAAAATACCTCCGGGAATTAAGTATTTCTGATCAAATGAAATTGCCGATATTTTTTTTGAAACTTCGGCAATTGAGAAAAGAATGATTAAACATCCTACTATCAGATTCAATAACGTTACATGAAATTTATGCTCGAATAATTGATAGGTCAACAAATCATTGTCTTTCAAGCTAAGTTTATTTAAAAAATAAGCCCCGGCAAATGCACTAAGCATGGATGGTAAACCAAATTTTATTGCTACAGGCCAATTAATGTTTTTAAATACTAAAGCTATTTTAAAGAGATTGTTTAATAAATGTACAATGGCCGTAAGCGCCACAGCTACCGGCAACGGGTAATAAATAGCAAATACCGGAAGTAAAATCGTACCTAATCCAAAGCCCGAAAAAAAAGTTAAGAAAGAGGCTAACAGCGAGGTTATAGCTATGCTAATATAAATCATCAAGAAGAATGATAATCAATTAAACCTTCAATTGGTGATTTTATAACTAAACCAATTTCGTAACCATTTTGCTTAGCTACTTTAGTTAATTGCTCACGATACACAAATCCAATAGAACCTACCACATTAACCTGATGTTTCCTTGAATTGGTATAATGATTAATCTGCATTTTAAAAAATGAATCGAAACACACTTCTAAAATTTCTTGTACCTGCTCATGCTTGGTGTGCTTAGAAATAAAGCGACTTAGAGAAGCAAGGTATTTACTTGGCATATTCTTCTTGTATACATTATTCAAAATTTCTTCACGGTCATATCCTTCCGACTCAAATTCGTATTTAAGATCAGATGCCAGTTTTCCGTCAAAGTAATATGACACCAGTGTTTTACCTATTTGTGCACCACTGCCATGGTCGCCCCACAGATAACCAACAGAAGGAACATTTTCCAAAATGGTTTTACCGTTATACAAACAGCTGTTACTTCCGGTGCCTAAAATACAGGCTATCCCTTCGTTCTTTTTGCAAAGAGCTCTGGCCGCAGCAAGTAAATCGTGTTGAACAAAAATTTTTGGAACATTTAAATTTATAGTTAATACATTCTCAAGCATTGTGCAGTTATCAAATGTACTGCAACCGGCTCCGTAATAATGTAATTCTCTAATAGCATTCTGGTATTCCAATAAATGTGGTTTTAGTGCATTAATAATTTCCAGACTTATCTGATCTTTGCTTTGGAAATAAGGGTTAAAACCAATGGTGTTAACCGTTTTAACTACCTTCTTGCCTTTTAATAGAACCCAATCTGTTTTAGTAGAGCCGCTATCCGCTATTAACTTGTACATATCGGTTACCAAGTAAATAAAAAAAACCGCTCGAAAGCGGTTTTTTAATAAATGTTTATAAAATAATTATGCGTTGTCTTCTGCTGCAGGAGCATCAGTTGATTCAGCACCTTCTGTTGTTTCAGCAGCAGGTGTTACTTTTGCAGCAATTTTAGCAGCCTTAGCTTCGTTTGCAGCTTTTTCAGCTTTTAATCGGTTAGCAACTGCAGTTTTTTGATCACTGCTAAGCTTATCCTTTTTTCCAGAAATTTTTCCTTCTTTATCCTGTAACCATTTGTTGAATTTTTGTTCAACTTGTGCTTCAGTTAAAGCACCTTTTTTAACGCCATCCAATAAATGTTTTTTCATTAAAACACCTTTGTAAGACAAAATTGCTCTTGCTGTATCGGTTGGCTGAGCACCATTTTGTAACCAGTTCAATGCCTGGTTAAAGTTTAAATCGATACTTGCAGGGTTTGTGTTAGGATTATAGATACCTAACTTTTCAATAAATTTTCCGTCACGTGGTGCACGACCATCCGCAACTACGATGTGGAAAAAAGCTTGATCCTTTTTACCATGTCTTTGTAGTCTAATCTTTACTGCCATTTGTTATTTTTTTAAATTTGAGGGGCAAAAATACATAAAACTTTCTATTCTACCAAATTACAAGTGGATTTGTTTAATACGTTAAAAATCATACCTTTGACCTTTAAAAGTTAGTAATTTATTATGCAATTAAAAGAGAGGGGTATTATCCTTATACCCATTGATTTCACGAAACAGTCGCTATTAGCCGTTAAACAGTCCTATAACCTTGCCAAGTACACGCATTCTAAGCTTGTTCTTTTGCATGTTTATGAAAAAAGCGGTGACGAAAGTTACGAAGCATTAAATAAATTAACCAAACAAACTGAGCAGGAAAGCGGTGTACCTACCGAATTCATGAATGTTAAAGGTGATATTTATGAAGAAACGGATCGCGTTGCCGAAGAAATTAATGCAACATTGATTATTGCCGGTTTAGAGAGCCATATGAAGTTCAGAAACATCGTAGGTTCCAGTGCCAGTAAACTAGTTCGTAAAGCTCCTTGCCCTGTTATTACAATTAGAGGTTCTGAACATAGAGATGGTTGCGAAAACATATTATTACCACTAGATTTAACCATGGAAACGCGCGAAAAAGTGGATGCTGCCATCCAATTTGCACAGTTTTTTGGAGCGAGTGTGCGTGTTTTAGGAGTTTTTGACCCTAAAGACGACATGTATGAAAATAAACTTTTGGCATACACACATCAGGTAAAACAATTTATCAAAAGCAAAGGTATTTCCTGCACTAATAAAACAATTCCAGCCAAGGATGTTGCTGAAACGGTTGTAGAATATGCCAATAAAATTGAAGCTGATTTAATAATGATTATGAACCAGCCAAATTTAACGGTTGGTGAAATATTTAGTGGTACAGTTGCGCAGCAAATTGTAGACATCAGTAATATACCTGTTTGTACTATCCAGCCAATGAAGCGCGAAAGTACATTGCATTTTAGTACCGGATATTAAACAAATTATTTAAGGCATTTTTGCGAATTCGGCTTTTAAAAAGTCGATTCCACTTTGATAGTCGTTAGGGATTATTCCTTCCAACACGGCCTCTCTTAATGCATTCTTTAAATCTCCAACTTTACGAGAAGGGCTCAAATTAAAGAGTTTCATGATTTCTTCTCCACTAACAGGTGGTTGCCAATTTCTTAGCTTGTCCTTTTCCTCCAGCTCTATTAATTTGGTTCTAACAATTTCAAAATTGTGCAAGTAGCGTTTCACCTTATTAGGGTTTTTAGTAGTGATATCGCTTTCGCAAAGCAACATTAATTCATCAATATCATCACCTGCATCAAAAAGTAATCTTCTAACTGCACTGTCAGTTACCTCAGTTTTAGCCAATACAATTGGTCTTAAATGTAAGAGAACCAATTTCTGTACAAACTTCATTTTTTCATTGAGCGGCAATTTTAAATCTGTAAAAATTTTCGGAACCATTTTTGCTCCTCTGTCTTCGTGGCCGTGAAATGTAAATCCTTTACCTTCTTCAAATTTTTTAGTAGCAGGCTTTGCAATATCATGTAAAATAGCTGCCCATCTCAACCATAAATTATCGCTTCGTTGAGCAGTATTATCAAGCACCTCTAATGTGTGGTAAAAATTATCCTTATGCGATAGGCCGTTTATGGTTTCGGTTCCTACTAATTTTACCATTTGCGGAAATATTAAATTCAGCAAACCTGTTTCCAGCAAGGTAACAAAACCAATGGATGGCTTTTTGCAAAGAATTATTTTATTTAATTCATCTGCTATGCGCTCCTTAGAAATAATTGAAATTCGGTCTTTATTGTCTGATAGTGCTCTTAAAGATTCAGATTCAATACTAAAACCTAATTGACACGAAAAACGAATAGCCCTCATCATCCGCAAAGGATCATCACTATAGGTAATAGCAGGATTTAAAGGTGTTCGAATAATTTTTTGGTTAAGATCTTCGATGCCATTAAAAGAATCTATCAATTGTCCGTAATTGCCTTGAGATAGACCAACTGCAAGCGCATTGATTGTAAAATCCCTTCTATTTTGATCATCTTGCAAGTTACCATCCTCTACGATAGGATTTCTTGAATGTCGCTGATAACTTTCTTTGCGAGCACCAACAAATTCTAGTTCGTAATCCAAATATTTAACCTGAGCAGTACCAAAATTTTTAAATGTACTTATTTGAGCAGATTCCCCAAGTTGCTCATGAACCTTTTCAGCCAAGGTAATTCCTTTTCCAACACACACAACATCTATATCCTTGCTTGGACGGTTTAGATAAAAATCACGTACATAACCGCCTACAACATAGGCTTCGCAGTTCAACGAATTAGCGCATTGACTAATAAGTTGAAAAATAGGTTCATTAAGAAAAGGAAACTGCGACACAAAAAATCAGTACTTAGCCAATAAACCGCGTAAGCCCATATCAACCACTGTTTCATTTGCGTCTGGTTGAAAATAACCGTCAAATGTTATTTCTTTCCACTCAAAACTCTTATTTGTGCTTAAAGAAATTGTAACGGTTATGTTGCTGGTTTCAGTTCCAGTAATAACCAATGGTGCTCCAACAGATGGATTGGCGTTTGTAACAAACGAACCGGTTACTAGGCAACTACCAGCAGGTATTGGTGATGTAGAATTAATTGGATTAACAACAGTTGTGGCCGGCGAACTTCCATCAAATTTATAAGGTACACCTAAAACGTTGGTGTAAAGTCCCCAGTATCCTTGTGATTTATTACCCGGACCACCAGATGCTGTAGGGGTCATAACTGCGCCTTTCATTTTATATTTGGTTACATAGGTGTTAAAACCAACAAAAGAAGCTAAAGTCCCATCAATAATCCCTGCAGAAGTTGTTTTAATTTTTATATCATAATTTTGATAAGCTAAGCTCACTCGCATCCATTTATAAGAACCCGCCGGGATAGAACTTAAAGGAACCTCCAAAAATATATCGTTATCTTTTACAACAAGCGATTTGCAAAAGGTAATTGCCTTAGAACCACCGCAGGTAGTTTCATCAGCCATGTATAATACTTTACCAGCACCAACTGCTACATTATCATTAGCAGCTAATTCAACGTAATGGGCACTTATTCCATTAAATCTTGGCGATTGAGCTGCATTACCAGAAGCTACAACAGTAGGTTGTGCGAGATTATTCAATCTCACCTGCATACTATCAAGTTTTATTCTTAAAATTAGTTTTGGTCCCGCAACATTGGCGGTATATACCGTATCCGGAAACTCACAGGTTGGACAATTATTAGTTGGTGGCGGTGTAGTTTGCTGTGGCGTTTCATCAACCTTTTTTTCATCTTTTTTACAAGCTGTAAACAAAGAAAGGGCACTTAAAATCACAATTAACTTTTTCATATTACTAGTGTATATTATTTATAATTTAGAACTCGTTTCTAATCTGTAAAGATAAAAAAATATGCGAATCATTATACAACGTGTTAGTCAGGCAGAGGTTTCTATAATAGATGAACAACCAAGCTCCATAAAAACGGGTTATTTGGTTTTATTAGGCATACATCAAACTGATGAAACTGCAGATGCGGATTACCTGATAAATAAACTGGTTAAACTGCGTTTGTTTGCAGATGAGGAAGGAAAAATGAATCGCTCAATAACGGATATTAATGGAGAAATTTTAATTATTAGCCAATTTACCTTGTTTGCTTATACAAAAAAAGGAAATCGTCCTTCCTTTATAGAGGCTGCCAGACCCGAAAAAGCCATTCCTATGTATAATTATTTTATAGACAATTTGTCAAAATTGCTACCTCAGCCATGTAAAACAGGAGTATTTGGTGCAGACATGAAAATCAACCTAACCAATGATGGACCTGTAACCATTGTTATGGATTCCAAAGAAAAATAAACGAATGCTTTTTAGGGCCTAAAAAGGCGGTCTCTGAATTGTTATTAATTTCTTAATATTCTTCCGTTTTAAAACAAGCGCAGTTGTTATATTTAGTATTTGAAAATGACAACCGTAAAGCCTAAAATTTTATTAGAAAAAGATCAGTTTGATGTCACCTTAAAACGTTTGTGTCATCAACTTATCGAAGTGCATAACAACTTTGAGAATTCCGTATTAATTGGTTTGCAACCAAGAGGTATTTTTTTAGCGAATAGAATTAAACAGGAACTCGAAAAAATCTTAAAACTGAATAATATACGTTGCGGTGCGCTGGATATTACTTTTTTTAGAGATGACTTTAGAAAAAAAGAATTAATTCCGAACAAAACCAACATTGATTTTATTATTGAGGACAAAAACGTGATTTTAATTGACGATGTATTATTTACCGGTAGAACCATTCGCGCAGGCCTTGATGCGATGCTGGCTTTTGGCAGACCAAAGGATGTTGAATTATTGGTTTTAGTAGACAGACGTTTTGCACGACATGTTCCAATACAAGCAAAATATGTAGGTATTACAATTGACAGCATTGAATCACAAAACGTAAAAGTTGAGTGGAAAGAAATAAATAAAACAGACCGTATAACACTTTTAAGCAACTAACTATGTATCCAGCAGAAGGAACTCACCCACCCTATTACACTAAATTTTTCTCTTTGGTACCCGAAAAAAATGTTATGGATGCATTATCTAATAACCTTTCTTTTGTTAGTGATTTTATTAAATCAATACCACCCGAAAAGGGAAATTATGCCTATGATACAGGTAAATGGACCATTAAGCAGGTTATTCAACACATCATTGATTGTGAACGAATAATTTGTTACCGTGCATTACATATTGCAAGAAAGGATAAACAAGCACTCTTTTCCTTTAATGAAAATGAGTACGCTGAACTAGCAAATGTGAAGGACTTAACCCTATTAGATCTTTTAAATGATTTTATAGCTGTTAGGAATAGTACCATCAGTTTATTTAAACGATTAACTGAAACTGAACTGCTTGAAATTGGTGCAGTAGGCAGCAATAAAACTTCACCACTGAGTATAGGATTTTTTCTACCGGGTCATGCCAACCACCATTTAAACACAATTAAAGAACGTTATTTAAAACTAGCATAAACAGATGAGTCATCTTAGTCAAAAACATCTTTTAGGAATTAAAAATATCACTAAAAATGATATCGATTTAATCCTCTCAACCGCTCAAAATTTTAAGGAAGTCATTAATAGACCAATTAAAAAAGTGCCCTCTTTGAGAGACATCACTGTTGCTAACTTATTTTTCGAAAACTCTACCAGAACTCGTTTATCATTTGAATTAGCTCAAAAGCGTTTAAGTGCCGATGTAATTAATTTTTCAGCTTCCAACTCCTCGGTTAAAAAAGGAGAAACGCTAGTTGACACCGTTAACAATATTTTAGCCATGAAAGTGGATATGATTGTGATGAGACATTCGAGCCCCGGTGCTGCAGTGTTTTTAGCTAAACGCGTTAACGCCAAAATTGTTAATGCAGGAGATGGTGCGCACGAACATCCAACACAAGCTTTACTGGATGCCTTTTCGATTCAAGAAAAATTAGGTAGTATAAAAGATAAAAAGATTGTAATTGTTGGCGATATATTGCACTCGCGTGTAGCATTATCCAACATTTTTTGTTTGCAAAAACTAGGCGCAAAAGTTAAAGTTTGCGGCCCACAAACCTTAATCCCAAAATACATTACATCGCTAGGTGTAGAGGTGGAATTGGATTTAAAAAAGGCATTGGAATGGTGTGATGTAGCCAATATGCTAAGAATACAATTAGAGAGACAAGAAATTAAATTTTTTCCTTCGTTAAGAGAATACAGTATGTTGTATGGCTTAAATAAATCTTTATTGGATTGCTTGAGTAAAAAGATTGTCATCATGCATCCCGGTCCTATTAACCGCGGCGTTGAAATTACCAGTGATGTAGCAGACTCAGACCAATCAATAATCTTAGATCAGGTAGAAAACGGTGTGGCTGTAAGAATGGCTGTAATGTATTTATTAGCCGGTAAACAAGATTAATGAAGCAATTACTATTTATTCTTACATTAATTGGGCTAAACCAGATTAAGGCACAAAACAACTTTCGGTTGGTTAAAGACCATGCGAACAACTTTAAATTAGAACTACCGAGCGTTTGGAACTTTTTACCTATTACGGAAGATGAATACAGAATTGATGTTGCCCTACCCGCCACAAGCGAAGAAGCAAGGCTTTATAATAAATGTTTTGACAGTGTTGTGTTTTTCGTAGAACGCTACAAAGGCAGTTTACAGGAAGTACTTAAACAACATAACTACGCTGTTAGAAATGATTCAGTTTACAAAAAAGAAGGCAAACAATTGAAGTATTTACCGTATAGCCTTCGTAATGGCTATAAAGCAATTGTATCTACAAAATCTATTAAAATAGATTGCGCTTTGTACACGGGTAAAAATAAAACAAATGGTATTGCAGATGAAATCTTTATTTGGCAACCAAACACAACAAAGGTGATTGTTATTAAAACCAATGGCAAACCATTAGATGCAGATGTAAAAACTAAAATACTAACTTCCTTCAAATTCATTTAGCTTTTGTAAGAAGTGGACACTTACCAAGAAACATTTAATACCTGGGATAAAATTGCAAAACTCTATGAGGAGCAATTTATGGACCTAAGCATGTATAACGAGAGTTATGATGCGTTTTGCAAGTTGATTACAACTAAAAAAGCCCAAATTTTAGAATTGGGTTGTGGTCCGGGTAATGTTACAAAATACATTTTAAAGCAATTACCAGATGTAGTAGTAAGAGCAGTAGATATTTCGGAAAACATGCTAAGCTTGACCAAAAAAAATAATCCGGAAGTAACTGTTTTGAAACTTGATATTAGAAACCTTAACGTTATAAAACAAAAGTTTAACGGTATTATTGGCGGATTTTGTATTCCATACATATCTGCTATGGAGGTAGAACAACTTATTCAAAATTGCAATAATTTATTAGAAAAAATAGGGATACTTTACTTAAGTTTTGTAGAAGGAGACCCTGCAAAATCAGGTTTCCAGACGGGCAGTAGCGGTGATAGAAGCTACTTTTATTACCATGAGCTTGATCCTCTTCTTAATCAGCTTCAAAAAAATGACCTTCAACTTATTAAAATCATGCGTGTGACGTTTCCAAGAAAAAACGGTGCAACGGAAATGCATACGATAATAATAGCAGAGAAGAATTAAATGAGGAAGATACGTTATCGGAATTAACTTCCCCTCATTTTCTCAATCGTTTTCGTAGTAGAAAAACCTTCTACAAATGGCAGAGTAAGAACTTTACCGCCTGATTTAATTACGGCATCGTAACCAACAATGTTTTTTACATCGTAATCGTTACCCTTTACTAAAATGGTTGGCAGTAAAAATTCTATTAATTGTAAAGGCGTTTCTTCGTTAAATAAAACAATTAAGTCAACACTTTCCAAGGCAGCTAAAACAGTAGCTCTGGCTTGTTCAGAATTAACAGGTCTGTTTGGTGCCTTGTTTAATAACTTAACACTGGCATCAGTATTTAAACCAAGTACCAAAAAATCGCCTAAATCACGCGCCTGACTTAAATACGACACGTGGCCAACATGTAATATGTCAAAACAGCCGTTTGTAAATACAATTTCTTTTTTAGCCGCTTTTGCTTTTTGAATAATATCTAAAGCTGTTTCCTTTGTAACTAACTTAGCTTTTAAACGTTCGAAATGACTCATGCTTTACTTACTTTGTTATATAATGGTAAAACAATAAAGGCCAATAGACCGAATAAAAGTATCAAGATGAACTGGCTTGTCCATGATAACCAAGGCATAGCAAATGCCCAAACCATATCAACATGATAGGTTGAAATTAAAATGCCGCCAACAATTGCAGGATAAGCCCCAAGACCACCCGGTGAAAAAATAACTCCGAATGTTCCGAATAATAAAAGAACCAAAGCAGCGCCTAAACCTAAATCAGCTGTACCTTTTAAGGCCAGCATAGAACAATAAAGTGATAATAAATAACAGGCCCAGATACCAAAACTCAGTGCGACAAAAGCGAAAGGATTCTTCATATCTTTTATAGAAGCAATTCCCTTACCAAAGCCTTTTAACATGTTACCTAACTTCCCTTTTAGCAAACCAACAATTTTTTTTCTCAGTACAAGATATAAAACCACTACCAAAGCTAAGCCTGCTAACAATCCTATTAATTTAGCAGGCTGCTGGGAAATGTTTGAGAACTTAACTTTTAGTTTATCAAAAATATATTCGTTAGCCAGGCCACTTAATTCACTAAACTGCGCAAACAGTGAAATAAAAAAAATAATGATGAATAACATAAAGTCAATTACACGCTCAGTAATTACCGTGCCAAATGCAATCTCAAAAGGTACTTTATCGTATTTAGCTGCCAAGGTGCAACGCGAAACTTCACCCATGCGAGGAATACCATAATTAGCCAAATAGCCAACAAATACATGACAGTTTGAATTAATTAGTTTAATTTGATAGCCTAATGGTTTTAATAAATGATTCCAACGATAAGCACGAAGAAAGTGACTTAAAAACGCCATCAGCATGGATGCAATAATCCAAAAATAATCAGCATTCTTAAAGGCATTAATGATTTGTTCTTTCTTATCAGCAACTGCTCGTAATGAAAGCCAAATTAAAAAGGTGGCAATTGCCAACAAAACAATAAACTGTAGTATAGATTTTGTCGATGTTTTAGCCACTTACTTTAATTTATTAGTTAAAGTATCCGGAAAAACTACCCAAGGCACAAATGATTTTGCTTTTTCAAAATCCATTGTAGCATAAGAAATAATAATTACAACATCACCTAAACTTACTAATTTAGCAGCCGGCCCGTTTAAACAAATAGTACCACTACCTCTTATACCTTTGATAACATAAGTAATGAAACGTTGCCCGTTATTTTTATTGAGTATATGTACCTGTTCATTTTCAATTAAATTGGCCGCATCCATTAAATCTTCGTCAATTGTAACACTTCCAATGTAATCTAATTCTGCCTGTGTAACCGAAACACAGTGCAATTTAGACTTCATAACCTGAATTTGCATCATCCTACAAATTTAACCCTTTTAAACGATTTAAAAACTCCAAAGTCAATTTTATTGTATTGAAAATCTTATCTTTACACAATAATTAATTAACATAAGTCGTTAAATCAGGAGTGCGTTACAATAGATTGATTATCATTTTTAATTTCATTTTGCCTGTTCTTGCATTGGCACAACAAAATGACGGATATGGTATCAATTTACCTAAGTTTTATAAATCTAAATTACATTTTGGTTTTACTATTGCCGGAAACAGATCTGATTTTGTAATTAACCCTAAACCAAACTCTCAATTCCCGGATACTGTTATTAAAGAAAAGGGTACAGTTACACGATATCAAATCAGAAGTATTTTCAGTAAACCTGCTCCCGGTTTTGCTATTGGTATTGTTAGCGATTTAAGAATACACGAATACATTCGTTTGCGATTTACCCCAAGTATAAGCTTTGGATCGAGAACCATTGAATACACCTTAGCTAACAGGACAAACGACAGTGCAAAAATTTTTCAAAAAAGAGTTGAGTCAGCCTTTTTGTTTTTTCCAATTGAGACAAAAATTCAGTCAAAACGCCTTGGCAATTTTAGTGCCTACATTATTGGAGGTGGCGGTTATCAGCTGGATTTAGCTGCGCGTAAAAAAGCAGCAGGTGTAACTAGTGGCCCTAATCAGTTAGATGATAACGTTAAACTAAAACGAGACGATTTTTACTATAGCAGCGGAGCCGGTGTTGATTTTTACTTGCAATACTTTAAACTTGGCTTAGAAGCCAAACTCCAAATAGGAACCAGAAATTTACTTCGTCCGGAAAACAGTATTTTCAGCAATAGTATTGATAAAGTACGAAGCCGAATGGTTGTATTTACAATAACCTTTGAGGGTTAAGATTCTGTAACGTAGAATAACTTATAATACTTCAATCCACGCTCTTCATCAAATCCACGCTCAACATATTCATGTTTGCTATGAATATACACATGAAAATTTTTATCTAATTTAACTACACTTCGCATGTACTTGGCATTTTTCTTAACCGCAGTATTGCTTACATCAAACTCTTCTACTGCTGTTAAATTAAGTCGGTCGTTATAAGAAGCGCGGTAATCTTTAAATGCTGAAATTACCTCAGGTTCCACTAAAACTTCTTTTTCAAAATCTTTAACCGCTACATGATTTTTATCTTTAAAATAAGAGGCGCTTTTGTTAAGCATCATCATTTGATTTTGCTTATCCACGTTGTTTGCTTCCGTTAATACCTCCTCACAAAAACCTCTGCTCATATCCATAAAATTTTTAGTATGGTAATAAGCATTCGACTTTAATTTTACATTTAAAAAGTCCTCTTCCCAATAGGCAGCGCACTCGGCAAACCTGTTGTTATTATCAACAACACTTAGCTTATAGCCACTTTTTTTATCGGTATTAAAAACTAAACAACCTTTATCTAATTTATTAATATTGATTCCATTCTCGTAGTTGACCTCAAACTCATCTAAATGCTGATAAACTTTTAAAAACGTTTCCTTGTTCTCGCATTTAAACAAACCAATTGCATCACAAAGCTCACCATCCAGCATTACATCAGAAAAATAACAGCCAAAAAAATCGCCGCCATTAATCTTTGGATGAATGCTTTGATTGTACAAATGTTGTCCTATTTCGTTCAACTTTTTAGCAAAGGATTTCTCGTTAGAAAAAATATCCTCACAGGCATTGGCAACAGAAGCCAAGCTAACATCCACTTTACCTTTAAATTGATAATAAATGTCGGTTTTAAAGGCACCCGTAAAATACCTCATTAATGTTTCCTTCAAAAAATCATCGTTTAACTTAAATTCATTTTCGCTGAGGGTTAATTCTTCACCTAAACCTTTATTTCCTACAAATCCCACATAAAAATGGGTCAACTGTGCTCTTGTAAAATCAATCATAACAAATATTCCCAACCAATATACACGCTTTACCCCGATGTTGGTTTAACAAAATTTAAACAAGTTTTGAAGGATTATGGCAAAATACTTGCTCTACCCTCTTTTAAAATCGTGAATTAAATTTTAAATTTGTGTATATGCTTAAATTAACCAATTCCTTCTCCAAAATAATGCGTAAAGGCCTGATTGTTGGCTTACTAGTTCTTTTTTCGTCTTTTGGAGTTTATAAATATGTTTTTGATAGAAATGATGTGATTTTTGAGTTAATGCTCGGAAGTCTTAATCAAAACCATTACTCTCCGCAAAAATTAGACGACTCTTTTAGCGAAAAGGTGTTTGATTTGTACTTAAAGCGAATTGATTACAGCAAAAAATTCTTATTACAAAGCGACTTTGACGAGCTTCAGAAATACAGAAAAGAAATTGATGACCAAATCATAACTCAAAACCACACCTTCTACAAAAGATCGGTAGAAATAATTAACCAACGCATAAAAGAGAAAGAAAACTGGAGTAAGGAATTACTTGAAAAACCACTTAATTATAAAACCAATGATGAATACGAAACTGATGGAGAAAAAACAAAGTACAGTAAAACATCAGAAGATTTAAAGGATGAATGGCGTAAAATGCTTACCTATCAGGTTTTAAGCAGAATTGACGATGAATTAACTAAACAGGAAAAAGCAAAAGAAAAAAAGGATACGGCTTTTAAATTTAAATCGTTTGACAGCATTGAAGTTGATGCAAGAAGAAAAACCTTAAAGGCTAACCAGGAATGGTTTAAACGCCTTAACAAAATTAAACCTCGCGAAAGATTTGGCTCATTTGCCAATTCGGTAGCCAATATTTTTGATCCACACACAGAGTACTTTGCTCCGGTAGATCGTAAAAAATTTGATCAAAGCATGAGCGGCCAGTTTGAAGGTATTGGTGCTCGTTTACAAAGTAAAGACAATGTATTAACTGTAAGCGAAATCATAGTTGGTAGCCCAAGTTATAAGCAAGGAGAATTGAAAGCAGGTGATGCGATTTTAAAAGTAGCTCAGGGAGATGCAGAAGCAGTAGATATTACTAACATGGAAATGGATGATGCCATTGAATTGATTAAAGGTAAAAAAGGGACTCCTGTAGTATTGACTGTTCGTAAAACAGACAACAGCATTAAAGAAATAAAAATTATACGTGATGTTATTGAAATGGAAGAAACCTATGCTAAAAGTGTTTTATTAGAAAATAAAAACAAAGTTGGCTACATCTACCTTCCATCGTTTTACACAGATTTTACAAGAACAGGTACAGCGCATCACTGCTCAAGAGATATGCGTGCTGAAATTGAGAAATTAAAAAAACAAGGTATTAAAAGTTTAATTATCGACTTAAGAGATAACGGTGGTGGCTCGTTACAGGAAGTAGTTGAAATGGCCGGATTATTCATCAATAAAGGTCCGGTAGTGCAAGTTAGAAGTAAGAATAACTACATTAACATTATGGAGGATCGTAATCCAGATGTAGTATGGGATGGTCCATTAGCAATCATGATTAATCACAGCAGTGCAAGTGCAAGCGAAATTTTAGCTGCTGCTATGCAGGATTATAAACGTGGTGTTATTGTTGGTACACCAAGCTTTGGAAAAGGAACAGTACAGAGTTTTGTAGGATTAGATCAGTTTTTATTACCGCAATTAGATTCACTTTCACCGGTTGTTGGTTCGGTAAAAATTACACAACAAAAATTCTACCGAATAAACGGTGGCACAACACAGTTAAAAGGTGTTACACCTGATATTAATTTACCGGACCCATACGAATTGATTGAATTGGGTGAAAAAGAATTAGACAACCCAATGCCTTGGGATGAAATTAAAAAAGCAGGTTACACAGAGTTTACTAACATTAATTACTCTAACCTATTAAAAAACAGTCAGGCCAGAGTTAAGAAGAGTGAGCAATTCAAATTGATTAATGAGCAATCTAAAGAAATTAAGAATAAAAAAGATGATACCAAGTACAGTATTCAAATAGACAAGTTTAGACTTGAAATGAAAGAGTTCCGTGATCAATCTAAAAAGTACGAAGACTTAAGAAAAGAGATCAAAAATTTCAGTGGAAGCTTGTTAGATGACGATAAATTAAAAAGTGCATCAGACACATCTAAATTAGGCAGAGAAACACGCTGGTCAAAAAACATTGCAAAAGATATTTACATACACGAAACTACAAATATCTTAAATGAACTGTAGTTTGAGATTGTTTAACCTCTATCAATTTAAAGCTAGAGGTTTTTTTGTGCTTATAGATCCTCCAACAACCTTGTAAACTTGATTACCTGATAATAAAAAAGCCTCACATTTCTATGAGGCTTTGTGGGAACTACTGGATTCGTCCGCCGCGGCGGACAGTGACCAGCTTCTATACTCCGATCTTACTCTTTAAAAAATCTCTTCCTGCACCTGTTTTTAAATAGCGTTCTCGTAAAATCGCCACCTTTTTTGTAGCGTAACTTTCTTCATGTTTTAATACCTATGGGCATTTATTTTTTGTATAAACACCTAAGCTTCCATTATTGTGTTGCTGAAGTCTTAATTCTAAATCCTCGGTATAACCGATGTACTTCTTACCAACTTTTTCAGAGTAAATAACATAAACGTAAAACATAATTCCATTTTATTTTAATAAAAAAGCCTCACATTTCTGCGAGGCTTCTTTTGTGGGAACTACTGGATTCGAACCAGTGACCCTCTGCTTGTAAGGCAGATGCTCTGAACCAGCTGAGCTAAGCTCCCTTTTTGGGTTGGCAAATTTAATACTTATAAATTAAATCTGCAAGTATTTTTTTAATTTTCTAATCCAGCATCCGGAATTAGCATTCCATCAACCAAGATTCTACCGCAATGTTCGCAAACAATAATTTTTTTATTCGTACGAATATCTAATTGACGTTGTGGCGGAATTTTATTGTAACAACCTCCGCAAGCGTCGCGCTCAACAGCTACAACAGCCAAACCATTTCTTGTATTTGATCTGATTCTTTTGTATGCGTTCAACAATCTGTCTTCGATTCCAGATGATGCATTATCACTTTCAACTAACAATTCTTTTTCTTCTTTCTCAGTTTCAGCAATGATTTCATCTAACTCAGCCTTCTTAATTTTTAAATCTTTACTTCTCTCTTCAAACTCAACCTTGCTTTTCTCTAATAATTCATTCTTAAGAATTAAAGCTGCAGAGGCCTCCTTCATTCGCTTTTCAGCTAACTGAATCTCTAAATTTTGAAATTCAATCTCCTTGGTAATTGCATCGTACTCTCTGTTATTTCTTACCTTACCCTGTTGGCTTTCGTATTTTTTAATGTTAGCCTGAAAATCTTTTATTGCTTGTTTTTTCTCGCTAACTTGATTATTAAGTTCATTCACCTCATCTGTAACATTTGTTAATCTGGTTTCTAAACCTGCAACTGTATCCTCTAAATCACTAACCTCTAATGGTAACTCACCACGAACCGTTCGTAATCGATCAATTTTGGAATCAATTAATTGTAATTGGTAAAGTGATTTTAGTTTGCCTTCAACAGACGAATCAATTTTCTCTTTTATTTTAGCGCTCATAGTTTAAAAGTAGTTTACCGGATTTGTATTAATTTTCGATAAACGGATTGCAAATGTAGGAAATTTATTTTGAATAATGTTATAAAAAATTTCAGGGGTAAACTGCTCTGTTTCATAATGTCCGGCGTCAATTAATAGCAGTTTATTATCGGCATCAAAAAATTCATGGTACTTGATATCAGCAGTTAAAAACGCATCAACCCCGGATTTAATTGCATATTTAAGCAAAAAAACACCACTTCCGCCACAAATTGCGACTTTTTTAATGCTTTTTGGGGTAAAATTGGTGTGTTTTAAGAATTTCAGATTCAAATTCTGCTTAACCAGGGCTAAAAAGGCCGCTTGATCCATTTCCTTATCTAATTCGCCAATCATTCCACTTCCAATAGACTGATTATCAGAATTGTTTTGAAAAATATCGTAAGCAACCTCCTCATATGGATGATTAGCCAATAATGCTTGGATGACCTTTGACTTATCGTGACTATAAAAAACCGTCTCCACTTTTACTTCAGGGTCGATACTTAGCTTTTCAGGTGTACCTGAGAAAGGATTGGTTTCGCTGTTCCCCATAAAAGTACCGGTACCTTTTGAATTAAAACTACAGTGGCTGTAGTTTCCAATGTTTCCGCAGCCAGCTTTAAATAAAGCCTCTAATAAGTTTTGATGATGCTTTTCAGGAACATAGGTTACAAGTTTGCATAGTAAACCAGCTTTTGGAGCCAACACCTTTAATTTAGAAAGACCCAGTTTGTTAGCTAACATGGCATTAACACCTCCAACTACATTATCAAGATTCGTGTGCATGGCGTAAATGCAAATTGAATTCTGAATTGCTAAAATAATAGTGCGCTCAACATACGTAGCGCCTGTTATTTTTTTCAAGCCACTAAATAAAATAGGATGATGTGCCACTATCAAATTACACTTATTCTGAATAGCTTCCTGAACAACAGCTTCAGTACAATCCAAAGAAAATAATACACCTGTGCATTCAGAATCAACCTGACCAGTTAATGCTCCACAATTATCATAAGACTCTTGAAAAGCCGGAGGAGCAAAGGCCTCCAGTTCATTTATTATTTCTTTAATTACTGGCATTCAATTAATTTATAACTGGTAATAGGCTATATTTTTTTCCGAAAAACAACATTTGTTCCTGAAAGCTTTTCGGATATTCAATTTTTACATCCTTTATCTGATCGCCTTCTAATACTGGTATAAGCTTAGGCTGAATGAATCCTTGATACGGTGCCATTCCTAATTTTTTGTAGCGCTCCAAAATCTCTTCATGAAGTTTAGTATCTACTTTAACACCATAATTTTCAATTAAGTTTTTTCCTGCCTTGTAATCACCTTCTGATTTTACGCGTTGAATCTCACGCAATAAATCGCCGAATAAAGCCCTTAACTTTTCATAATTTGTAATTACAAAATATGTTTTTCCGTTTTCAAATTTCTTTACAATAACACTGTCTTTTTTTCCTTTTTCATAAACCCAAGCAGCTACCATTTGTCTGTTACGCATGTGTGCTTCCTCAATAGATTTACCGGGCTTAATACGCGATAACTGCACCAATAATCCTTTTGTAATATACTCATCATAAGCAGCCATACCGTAATCTAAACTAGGCATTACTCCTAACTCAATTAATTTTTTATCATACAAATAATACAAGGCAACCAAATCTGCTCTGCCCTCTTCTAACGCACTTGCATAATTTTTTAATGTTTCGTTAGGTTGTCCAACACCTTTATTAATTTGCCCACTAGCGTGACCAATTACCTCATGCATATCCGTATGCAATTTATCAGCTAAACCTGCGCAATTTAAAACACGTTGTCTTATTTCATCTGTATAATAAAACTCATTTACAACACTTGCACCAGCTGCCTGCTCATAGGCTTCAACAATGTTTCCAAGGTTAACTGACTTGCTTCCGTGAGTTTCTCTAATCCATTCGTTATTTGGTAGATTAATACCTATTGGTGTAGATGGCGCTGCATCACCACTTTCAACCACTGCATTAATAACCTTTGCAGAAATACCAACTACATTTTTCTTTTTATGTTCGGCTTGAATTGATGAATTGTCTTCAAACCATTGTGCATTTGCGCCAATAGTTGCAATACGTTTACTGGCAACAAAATCTTTAACTGATACAACTGATTCAAATGAACCTTTTATCCCTAATGGATCCTGATAAACTTCAATAAAACCATTAACAACATCAATTGCGCTGTTAACGTCTTTTACCCATGCAATGTTATACTCATCAAAATCTTTAACAGAACCGGACTTATAAAACTTAATCAACTTTACCAATGCATCTTTTTGATTTTCATTTTCCGCAACTGTTACTGCTTTTTCTAACCAGTATACAATTTTTTCAATAGCCTGTGTATACATGCCACCAACCTTCCAAACCTTTTCGGTTATTACTCCATTTTCTTTAACCAATTTACTGTTAATGCCATACATTGGTTGATTGACCTCACCTTTCGTTTTTTGTTTTTCATAAAACTCACTTACTTCTTTTTGAGTAATGCCTTCATAAAAGTTTACCGCACTTGATTTAACTAAATCTAATTTGCTATCTAAATTAACTTTCTTGGAGGCAACAGCAGGATCAAAAATGGCAGGTTTAATTTTTGCGATAAAAGCCTCCTTGGTTTCATTTGGCTCCAGTGGCAATTCAGCATCCGGTAATGCACTTACCTGACTAATAAAAAATTCTTCGGAACACTCCGGAACAAATTTATCTTGATTATAGTGATGATGAATTCCATTACTGAACCAAACGCGTTTAGCATAAACTAACAAGTTTTGATACTCCTCATTTTCAACATCACCTTTATAATTAGAAATTAAAGCTTCAAGCGTTTTTCTGATACTCAAATTGTATTTATAGTTTTGGTCATAAATAATATCTCTACCACTTAAAGCGGCCTCATATAAATAATATAACAAGGTTTTGTTTTGTAGAGAAAGCTTATCAAAATCTTCAATTTTATAACGTAATACTCTTAAATCGGCAAATTGCTCAGATACATATTCAAATGCTTCTTCAGAGCCTATTGCACTATCCTCAGCTACAGTAGTTGCTTTCGTCTCAATTTTTGGCTCTTCCAATTCGTTGTGATTAGATTTACAAGCCACTAATACACTTGAAAGAAGTATTACTTTTAAATAGTTTACCATGGTAATTTTAGTTTAATTTGCAGAAGGTAAATTTACAGTTTATTCTGAGAATCGATTTAGTAAAACATGAAAATTAAAGACCAAATTGGTCATATTACGGAGACAAAACAACCTGTTAAACGAATCATTTCGCTGGTTCCATCAATAACAGAATACCTTTGTTACATTGGTTTAAAGGAGAATTTGGTAGGAGTTACAAAATTTTGCATTAAACCTGACGACCTGCTAGAAACATGTACTAAAATTGGAGGCACCAAACAGGTAAAACGAGACATAATTCAAGCTCTACAACCAGACCTTATCATAGCCAATAAAGAAGAAAACACTAAAGAGGATATTGATTTTTTATGTGAGTTATTTCCGGTTTACATTAGCGATGTAAATACACTTGAAGAGTCTTACGACATGATGTTACGTGTTGGAGAACTAACAGATAAAAGAGAAGAGTCAACTAAAATGGTTACTGAAATTCAAAAACTAATGTCTGAATTAAAAAATAAATTTAAAGGGCATCGGGTTGCTTATTTCATCTGGAAAAAACCATATTTATTATGTGGAAATAAAACATTTATACACGCTATGCTTGAACATTTTGGATTTGAAAATGTTGCTGAAAGTATTGACAGGTATCCGGAAATGACCTTACGTGAAATCCAAACCTTACATCCGGATTTTTGTTTATTATCCTCAGAACCTTATCCCTTTAAGGAAATTGATGCAACTGAAATGGATCAACTATTCAAAACAAAAAAAGCAGTTTTAGTAGACGGTGAATTATTTAGTTGGTATGGCAGCAGAATGCTTCATTGGAAGAACTATGCCAAAGAATTAAAATCACAATTAGACAATACTATTCAGTAAATCTGCGAGGTTGATTTCGAGATGAGACTGATTGATAATGCATTTTTGGTTTTTAACTAAAAGCGCTTGCGGACTCTGATGTTCAACATTGTAAAGTTCACTTAGTTTATTCGAAATATCGCGATGATTAAGCAAATCCAGATATACAAACATAACTTCTCCTGTTGAATTAGTTGCTTGCCTTTCCAATCGGCTTAAAGCCGTTGAACTTATGCTGCAACGAGTACTATGTTTAAAAAACAATATAGGTTTTGAATCAGATAATTTATTCAAATCATCTAATTGATTTAATGACTCTAAGTTAACCCAATTCATTTATATTATGTTTGAATAACACCAACATTATAAGGCTTTGTAATAGGCGATAAATTAGCCATTTCAATACCCATACTCACTACTTTACGTGTTTCAAGCGGATTAATGATAGCATCTAACCAAATACGACTTGCGGCATAATAAGGTGTTGTTTGCGTATCATATCTCTCCTTAATTTTATTGAATAATTCTGTTTCTTTTTCAGGGGTAATTTCTTCTCCCTTGGCTTTTAAACTTGCAACTTCTATCTGAACCAACACCTTAGCAGCTTGTGCGCCTCCCATAACAGCAACCTGCGCCGTAGGCCAACCAACAATTAAACGAGGGTCGTATGCTTTACCACACATTGCATAGTTGGCAGCACCATAACTATTCCCTATGATGATTGTAAATTTCGGTACAACAGAGTTAGCCATTGCATTTACAAGCTTTGCACCGTCTTTGATAATACCACCGTGCTCGCTTCTGCTACCAACCATAAAACCGGTTGCATCTTGTAAAAACACCAGAGGTATTTTTTTCTGATTACAGTTCATTATAAATCTGGCAGCCTTATCAGCGCTATCACTATAAATAACGCCACCAAACTGCATCTCAACACCATTGGCAGGCTTTTTACCTTTAACTACTTTACGTTGATTAGCAACAATTCCTACTGCCCATCCATCAATACGAGCATAAGTACAGATAATACTTTGCCCATAATTTGCTTTATACTCATCGTGTTCGCTTTTATCTACCAAACGCTCAATGATCTCATACATGTTGTATTGCTTATCTCTTGTGTCAGGAATAATGCCATAAATTTCCTTTTCATCTTTGGCAGGCTGGGCAGCCTCTACCTTATTAAATCCGGCTTTGTTGGCATCGCCTACCTTGCTCATAATGTTTCTAATACGTGTTAAACACTCCGCATCATCTTTACATTTATAGTCAGTTACGCCGCTAATTTCGCAATGCGTTGTTGCTCCGCCTAAAGTTTCATTATCGATATTTTCGCCAATGGCAGCTTTAACTAAGTAACTTCCTGCTAAGAAAATAGAACCGGTTTTGTCAACAATCATGGCTTCATCGCTCATAATTGGTAGATAAGCCCCACCGGCTACACAGCTACCCATTACCGCTGCTATTTGTAAAATTCCCATACTGCTCATTACAGCATTATTTCTGAAAATTCTGCCAAAGTGCTCCTTATCCGGAAAAATTTCGTCCTGCATTGGCAAATATACACCGGCACTATCAACCAAATAGATAATTGGAAGGCGATTCTCCATTGCAATTTCCTGAGCTCTTAGATTTTTCTTTCCTGTAATGGGAAACCAAGCACCTGCTTTAACTGTAGCATCGTTAGCTACTACAATACACTGTTTGCCACTAACATAACCTATTACCACAACTACACCACCTGAAGGACAACCACCGTGTTCTGCATACATTTCGTAACCTGCAAATGCACCAATTTCAGTTCGGGGGGTATTTTTATCAAGTAAATAGTCGATTCTTTCACGTGCCGACATTTTACCTTGTTCCTTCAGTTTATCTAACCTACTTTTTCCGCCACCTAAATAGATTTTTTGCAGCCTTTGCTCCATTTGACTGATCAGCAAACGCATTTTATCTTCGTTTTTGTTGAATTCAATATCCATAAATAAAGGGCTTAATTTACAAATTAATTATTAACCCCTTAATGGATTCTACTATTTGGTTTTGTTAAAGTTTTAACTTACTTTTAAAACTTTTGAAACCGGTTAGTTGATAGACAACAAAAACATAGATGAACTAAACACCAAAAGTTGGTCATTAAACAGAAAACAACCTTTGGAGGCAATTAAATTGGCCAAAGAAGCATTGGCTTTATCTGAAAAAAATGCCTACATAAAAGGTCAAGCAGAGGCCTACAAAACGCTCGGAGCCTCTAATGTTTGGATATCTAAAAATGACATTGCAGTTGAAAATAGTTTTAAAGCCATAGAGCTTTTTGAAAGTATTTCTGATTTGAAAGGCGTAGCTGCATGTTATTATAATTTAGGTGCTAATTACAGCTATGTATCCGATTTTGATACTTCGATCAAATACTATAATCTCTGTTACATTAAAAGCAAAGAAATTAATGACGAGATAGGAATGGCCGATGGCCTTAACGGATTAGGTACGATTTATTATCGAATTTTTGAAAACGACAAGGCCTTAGAAGTGCTTCACGAAAGTGAAAAACTTTGTGAAAAACACAATGTTCTGGAAATATACATAAAGGTACTTGATGGCTTAGGCGAAGCTTATTATAACAAAAAAGAAAATGTTAAAGCACTTCATTATTATACTAAATCTGCTACAATTAGCGAAGAATTAGGTAATAAACAAGTTGCTGCCTTTGCCATTGATGGTTTGGGTAGAACTTATGCTGCATTAAACGAAACAGACAAGGCAACTTTTAATTTTGAAAAAAGTTTAAAAATTAGACGTGAAATTGGTTTTAAACCGGGTGAAGTTATATCTCTTTACAATATAGGAAATTTTTATATACAACTAGGACAGATTGATAAAGGAGTTGAATACATTAAAGATTCATTAAAGTTATCCGAAACCATTAACTCCAAAGAAGGTGTTTTTAAAGCCTACGAAATACTTTCAAAATGCAGTGAATTAAAAGGAAATTTTGAAGAATCACTTAACTATTTTAAGCTACATACTAAATTTAAAGAGGAAGTCATTTCCGAAAAAAGTAATCAAGTTATTAAGAGTGTTGAGACCCAAAATAGTTTGATGCGATCTCAGCAAGAAAAGCAATTGCTGGAAGCAAAGGCACTTGAACTTGAAAATTTCTCAAACAGTTTAGTTTTAATGAGAGATGTAGGCCAGCAAATTATTTCCAGTTTATCAGTTGAAACAATTGTTAGCACTGCATACGAAAACATAAATACCTTAATGGATGCAACCGGCTTTGGTATTGGTTTAATTAATGATGAAAATACCGAATTGGTATTCCCGACTTTTAAAGAAGGAGATGAAACATATAGCAATGTAATTAGTAAGTTAAGTGATTCACACAAGCCGGCCAATATTTGTTTTTTGCAAAAACGAGAAATTCTTATTAATGACACGGACACTGAAATGGAAAAGTTCACCAATAAAAAGGTGGAAACCAGTTTTGGCAAAAGACCGCTTTCTTTAATTTATTTACCACTAACCTACAAGGAAAAAACACTAGGAGTGGTTACAGTGCAGAGTTTTGAAAAAAATTCCTATACTAACTACCACTTAAATATTTTACAGAATATTGCTACTTATACAGCCATTGCCATTCACAATGCTAACCTTTACAGAAATCAGGAACGCATTGTAGAAGAGCGTACAAAGGAACTGAGATTAAGTAAAGATGAAATTGAAACCAACTTCATAATTAATAAAAAGTTAAGTGAAATTGGCCGTGAAATTACAAGTAACTTAGATTTAAAATCAATTTTCAAAAAACTTCATTCATCAATTAAGGAAATTATGCCTGCAGATTGTTTCGGAGTTAGGATAGCCGAACTCGAAACTAACAGCATTAATTATAAATACGAAATTGAAAACGATGAAGTATTTACAGATGAAATTTCAGTATCACTAAATGATTTAAACAATTATACGGTTTGGTGTTATACAAATCGAAAGGACATTTTTCTGAATGATAATCAAAATGAATATTCGAAATATGTTAAACAAATAAAGGTCGTAAGTGGAGAAATGCCGCACTCGCTTTTATTTACGCCATTGGCTTTAGGTGATAAAATTTTTGGTGTAATAACAGTACAGAGCTTTAAAAAATTTGCTTATAAACCAGAGCACCTTCAACATCTTAAAACCTTATCTACCTACACAGCTACTGCCCTTGAAAATGCATTTCTATACAATAACATGGAACAGAAGGTAGAGGAACGCACAAAAGAAGTTGTTAACCAAAAAGAGGAGATTGAGCGTGTAGCAGAGAACACTAAATTAGTTGGAGAAATAGGAAAAGAAATAACAAGTACGCTTAATACAAAAGATATTATTCAAAAAGTATACGACAGCGTTAACAAGATCATGGATGCTACGATGTTTGGCATTGGTATTTATGATGAAAGTAAAAATAGTTTATTATTTTCTGGAGCCATTGAACAAAATCAAGTTTTGGATGACTATTATTACAACCTAGAAGATGTCAATAGACCTGCGGTTCAATGTTTTAGTACTCAAAAAGAATATGTAATTTTAAACTTCACGGAAGAATATGTTAAGAAAACAAACTTAACACGACATTCTCTTCCAGGTGCAAATACCGAGAGTATTATTTATGTTCCAATTACAGTTAAATCAAAAAAAATAGGTGTTATTACTGTACAAAGTTTCCAAATTAATGCATACAAAGATTATCACTTACAAATATTAAAAAACCTTGCTGTTTATGTGGCCATTGCACTGGATAACGCTACACTATATGGCACACTCGAAGAACGTGTAGAAGAACGCACTAAGGAAATTGCAAAAAATTATCAAGACACCCGCTTATTAGGTGAAATTGCACAGGAAATTTCAGAATCGCTATCCGTTGATAAAATTATTGAACACGTTTACAAAAGAATAAATCAATTAATGAGTGCAGATGCTTTTGGCATCGCATTATTTAACAAGATTAACAAGCGCTTAGAGTTCAAAAACTTTAGAGAAAATAATCAAATCATAGATGACTTCTCAGTTGATGTTAATGATAAAAACCGTTTAGGTACTATTTGTTTTAGTAAACAACAAGAAATTCTGATCAATGACTTTGCTCTTGAATACACTAAATTTATTACACTAGAACGAAAACCAATTCAAGGTAATGATACTTCGTCAATTATTTATCTTCCATTGAAATCCAAAGAAGAGATTATTGGTGTAATTACCGTTCAAAGTTTGAATGCTCATGCCTATACCAGCTATCAGGTAGATTTACTTAGAAATATTACTCTATCAATTGGCTCTGCAATAGAAAATGCCAGCTTGTATTCAGGCATGGAAGAAAAAGTAAAAGAACGAACATTAGAAGTTGTTAAACAGAAAGAAGAAATTGAAAAAAACTACGAAAACACCCGTTTGTTAAGTGAAATTGGGAAAGAAATAACCAGTACTTTTTCAATTAATGAAATCATTAGTAAAGTATACCATAGTGTTAATAAAATTATGGATGCTACTATGTTTGGTATTGGTATACTGGATAACGAACAAAATCAAATAAACTTTACCGGTGCAATTGAGAATGGGGAAACTCTACCTGACTATTTTTATAGCTTAAACGATAATCAAAGACCTGCAATTATTACATTTCTGTCTCAAAAAGATACGGTCATTTCCAATTTTACTGAAGAGTATTTAAAAACAAAAAAAGTACATACAAGAAATTCATTGGCTGGACAAAACACAGAAAGTATTTTATATGTCCCTGTTTCTTTGCAAAACAAGAAAATTGGTGTTATTACAGTTCAAAGTTTTAAAATCAACGCTTACAGCGATTACCATTTACAAATTTTAAAAAGTTTAGCAGTATATGCCGCCATTGCACTCGATAATGCTTCACTATACAATAACTTAGAAAATAGAATCAAAGTAAGAACAGAAGAAATACGAATTGCATACGAAAACACTAAGTTGCTGAGCGAGATCGCCGAAGACATCAGCTCGTCTCTCTCCGTAGAAACCATTAATGAAAAAGTTTACCAAAACATTAATAAATTAATGGATGCCACTATGTTTGGAATAGGCATTTACAATGCTTCAAGTGGAGAATTAGAGTTTAAAGGCTTTGTAGAAAATAATCAATTAATGGATAACTTTTCTTACAAGGCAAATGATCCAAATAGATTAGCAGCAAAGTGTTTCACATTCGAAAAAGAAATACTAATTAGTGATTATTCTAAAGAATATGTTAATTATATTTCAGGCATTCAGGCACCAGTTTCAGGTAAAGACTCATCATCAATCATGTATTTGCCTCTTTACTCTAAACAAAATAAAATTGGAGTTATTACAGTACAAAGCTTTAAACCTAATGCCTATAACGACTATCACTTTAACATTCTAAAAAATCTTGCTGTTTCTGTGGGTATTGCACTTGATAATGCCAATTTATATCAAAACCTGGAAGAAAAAGTTGCTGAAAGAACTTTGGAAGTAACAAAACAAAAAGAAGAAGTTGAACGTAGTTATGAAAACACTCGCTTACTGAGTAAAATAGGTAATGATATAACTTCAACTTTTTCTGTAGGAGAGATTATTGAAAAAGTATACAAAAACGTAAATACACTAATGAATGCCGAAGGCTTTGGTATTGGTGTTTATTTGCCTGAAAAAAAGATTGTAAGCTTCCCGTTATATATTGAAGATAACGAAAAACTTTATGACATAGAGTATGATCCAGAAGATAAAACACGTTTAACCAGTATTTGTTATTCTAATAAACAGGAAATACTTATTAATGATTTTTCTGAAGAAATTGGCAAATATGTACAAATTATTCAAGCACCTAAACAAGGAAGACGAGTTGAATCAATTATTTATGTTCCGTTAATTTATAAAGATAAAGTTACCGGTGTAGTAACTGTACAAAGCTTTAACAAAAATGCTTATACGGATTACCATTTACAAATATTAAAAAATCTTGCAGTTTATATTGCAATTGCATTAGATAATGCCTCATTGTACACTAATTTGGATAATCGCGTTAAAGAAAGAACAGAAGAAATCAGAATTGCATATGAAAATACCAAGCTACTTAGTTTGATAGCAGAAGATATTAGTTCGTCATTAACTGTTGAAAGTATCAATGGTAAAGTGTATGCCAACATTAATAAATTAATGAGTGCTACTACCATTGGTATTGGTACTATTAATGAAGCAACCAATCAGCTTGAATTTAGAGGATTTATAGAAGATAACAAAACTTACGACCTTATAAGTTTTGATTTAAATGATAATGAACGTTTAGCTACCAAATGCTATAACGAGGAGAAAGAAATTTTTATTAAAGATTACAAAGTAGATTATAAAAAATACTTAAAAAAATTACCGGATAGTAAGGCTGGTAAACAAGCCTCTTCAATTATCTATCTACCAATTTATTCAAAAGAAAAATGTATTGGTGTTTTAACAGTTCAGAGTTATGAAATCAATGCCTACAGCGACTACCAGTTCAATTTGATTAAAAACTTGGCCGTATCAATTGGGATAGCATTGGATAATGCGAACTTATATCAAAATCTTGAACATAAAGTAGAAGAAAGAACTTTAGAAGTAACCAAACAAAAGGCAATCATTGAAGAAAAAAATAAAGATATTACCGATAGTATCAAATACGCCAAAAAAATTCAACAAGCAATTGTGCCACCAATTGATGGATTAGCTGAATACTTTGAAGAAAGTTTTATTTTATACAAACCTAAGGATATCGTAAGTGGGGATTTTTATTGGTATTCAAGAATTGATGACGTAACCATTTTTGCCGCAGCAGATTGCACCGGACATGGTGTTCCGGGTGCATTCATGAGTTTAATTTGCAGTGAGATAATGGAAAAGGTCATTACCGATAAGACAATAAAAAGTCCTTCGGAAGCATTAAAACTTATTGATTCAAACCTCGTTCAGTTAATTAAAAAAACATCCGAAACATCTGCAAATGATGGAATGGATGTAACTCTAGCTGCATACAATCATAAAACCAGATTACTTGAAATGTCCTCGGCTCAACGACCAATGTTATTAATCAGAAACAATGAAATAATTGAATACAAAGGTACCAAACACTCAATTGGAGGACATGAGGCAATTGATAAGAATTTTGAATTAATAAATGTAACCATTGAACCTGAAGATAAACTATATTTATTAACTGATGGTTATGCTGACCAGTTTGGAGGAGACAGAGGGAAAAAATACAAAATGAAAACTTTAAAAGATTTAATTTTAAAACATCATCAAAAACCTCTAAAACTACAAAAACGAATTTTAGACTTAGAATTTGAAAGCTGGAAAGGTGATTTGGAGCAAGTTGATGACGTATGTATCATTGGCGTAAAATTTTAATTATCCTATTACTTTCTATTCAAAAGAATAAATATTGTATGTTGTAAACATGTACTCAGGCGTTCTAATTTCATATTCAGTTAAGCTACTGTACCAAGGTGAATTTACCAGATCATTATTATTTTTAAGTATTTGCATTTCCTGTGCAGGCATGTAGCTTTGTAGTAGCAGAAACTTAAATTCCTTGGTTTTCGGATTAAAAATTTTATCTACAATCAGTTCAGCATGCCCCGGGGAACCACCTATTAAAAGCACATCGCCAATTTCCAATTTTGCAAATGGTTTTTGCTTTAGCTGTTTTGATAAACTTAGAGAACCACAATAATTATACACTATTTTCAAATAGTCATTAAAGCATTTTTCACTTGTGTCAAGCTTAGCCGTTTTAACCCACGTTACTTTATTTCCCTCAACCTTTATCCGTTGACCTTCTCTCCACTTTGCATAATCAGCCTTAAAACCACTAGTAAAGTTAAATGAGATTTTATTGTACTGTTGCGTTTTATATAAATACTCTGCCCTACAGCGCATGATAGCATCAGCACATTGTTGTAAATCCAGTTTAAGAATCGCTTTATCTACCACAGCAATATGAGCACTTTGATTCTCTTTTAATTTCCCATTGTACAACAATACATTCGAGCCATGTTTTTTAAGAGGTAAATCTCTCAGGTAAGAAGCAAATGAATTTAAATCTGCCACTTCTCTCTTAAAATCCTTTGGTGGTAAAAAACGGGTTTGAATTGTATTACCAGATTGATTGATTAAGGACGTCGTTTGAAATTTAAATCCCAATAGCGTAATTAGTATAATCGAAAAGACTGGAAAAAAAAGTTTCTTCATTCTGATAAAGTTACGATTTACTTTATAAAAAAACAATGGACGTAGTTGTTAAACCACATCCATTGTGCAATTTGAACGTTAGGCAGGTTTTTATTGCTTAAATCCGTTTTTAGAAGCTAAATCCAAAATTGAAGATTTTATGGCAACTCCTAAATCATCTGATTTATTACTTTTCTTTTTAGATTCTTCAGTGATAAATTTCTGACGTTTAACGGCCAACTCTCCTATCTCTTTCTGAATTTTCTCTCTTTCCGCAGTCTTTTCCTCAACAATCTTAGTAATTTCTTCTTTACTTTTATTTTTAAATTCTGCAGGAAGCTCCTCTTTTGACATTTTTTGAATACTTCCTTTGTCTTTTTTATAATTGTCTACCATATCCCACTCCTCATTACTATATGCTGCCGTAGATTTACTTACCACCCTTTCGGCAGTGTTAGATGAAGATATACTTTGTGCATTCTCGTCCTGTGCAACCTGGTTGGCTTTTTTACTTACTCCATGCCTACCATAACCGATATACGTTTTATTTAATTTTTCATTGCATGCATTAATTTGAGTGTCATAGGGAGTAACTATGTATTCAACCTTTGCATTAGAATTAATATTAAAGTATTTACCTTCACCTGTAACGGCGCCATCTTGCCATAATTCTTTAATACCGGTTTCCTTATCACCACAAAAAATAGTGTTTACATATACCTTATTCTTTAAAGCTTTATTAATTGCTTTTTTATAATCTACAGGCCCTTGGTTAAATGGTTCGTTTCCTGAAATATAAATTAACTTCATGGTATTTGCACCATCATCCCATTTTAAGTCCTCAATACTGGTTTGAATTACATTTCCACAATACTCGCTACCACCATTTGTTCTTAATGCGAATAGCTTTTCAGAAATTAAGTCCAAATCCTTGGTTAAAGGAGCTACCTGACGTATATAGCCCTTTTCTGCAGATAATCCATCGTTACCATACTCATATAGTGCAATCTCAATATCAGGGTTAGTACCTTGGTATTTTAAAGTAGTTAGGGTATTTACAATTTCCCAAATACGAGATTTGGCCTGATCAATTAAGCCATCCATACTGTTGGAAGTATCTAATAACAAAGCCACCTGAATTTTTGAAGAAACCGGAGGCACAATTAATGTATTGGTTGCCTGTAAATAAGTTGGAATTGCACAAAGCGAATTTCCTAACTGGTTGGCTTTAGAAGCGAAGGTTGCGGTTAAAGCACTTATTAAAACTAGATTTTTCATAACATTTGATTTTAAAATTTAAATCAAAGTTATGTTGTAAAAATGGGCTTAAATTACAGACATGGTGAAAACAGGTTTTCACTTGGTGAAATGAATGACCAGGTTCAAATAAATTTTATTACTTTGTATTAGCAAAACCAACCTCTGAATTGAAAAAGCCTTATTGCATCCTTATTCTACAATTCTTCTGTTTTTTACAGTTTACTGTCGGTTTTGCCCAAAACACCAACACTTCCAACTCACCTAAATACAAAGGATCAACCCTTAATAAAAAATCCGGCGAGCTTGAGAAAACATTGTCTGAAAATTTGAATAACGAATTAATAGGCACAAAATACTTTGAATTATCTGAAGCGCTTTACAATGAAAATAATCTAGTAAAAGCAGAAGAATACATTAAAAAAGCCATTGGTGCTTTTGAAGAAAGCGGCAGCAAAAAGAAACTAAAATCAGCCTTTCGTTTACAAGCAAAAATTAAGGAAGGTTTAAATAAAAAAACTGAAGCCATTGCATCCTATGAATCAGCCAGTGACAACCAATTTCAATCTAACGAAGAAGACATTAACCAACTGGATGCGAAAAGGCTTAAATCAAATAATTCTGCTAGCTCAAATAAACTGATTGAATCAAAAATAAAAAGTATTCAAAATTCCGGAGAAGGCAACAAGAGTAATAATCAGGACGAGATAGCACAAAGCTATAAGCAATTAGCTCTTAATAATGTGCAATCGAACGAAAACTCAACTGCGATTGAAAATTACAGCAATGCGGTACAAACCAGCAGCAATAATCCTGAATTAAACAAACAGTTAGTTAATGAATTAGTTAATTTGTTAGAAAAAGAAAAGAACTTTGATAAAGCCATTGAAGTTAGAAATACTGCGATGAAAACTGCTGAATTAAGTGGAGATGAAAAAAACTTAATTGAACAAAAACAAGGAATCGCAAAAATCTTAATTAATACTAATCAAACTGCGTTGGCTGAAAATCTTTTAATTGAAGCACACAACTTGGCTCTTGATAACAATCACGCACTTGAAGCCAGGAATACTGCAATGCAATTAATGGCGTTTTACAAACAGCATCAACAACCAGATAAAGCAATTCAAACCGGAACTAATTACTTAAATGAATTAGAAAGATTAATTAAAAACGACAGTAGTTTGATAGACAAATCTCTATTTGAATTAAGTGATGCTAAAATCAAAAATCTTGAAAAAGAAAAACAACTGAAAGATGAATTATTGTCAGAAAAAAACTCTTTCAACATTATTTTAATCATTTCGCTTTTTATAGCATTATTGTTATCAGTGGTAATTGTGAGGTATGCCTACATTGTTAACCAGCGAAATAAAAAAATCTCTTTACAGTCGTTACGAAGAGAAATGAACCCACATTTTATTTTTAATAGTTTAAATAGCGTCAATCAGTTCATTGCGCAAAATAATGAATTGGAAGCGAATAAGTTTTTAAGTTCATACTCAACTCTTATGCGCAATGTTATGGATAATTCAAGTAAAGACTTTCTTTCGTTAAGCAAAGAAATGGAACAACTTGATAAATACCTTCAACTTGAACACTTGAGGTTTAAAGATAAATTTGATTACGAGCTTAAAGTATCAGAAACATTGGATAATGAGCAATTGCTGGTGCCAAACATGTTATTACAACCTCATGTTGAAAATGCCATTTGGCATGGTTTAAGATACAAATCTGAAAAAGGTAAAATTTGGATAAACGTTTCAGAAACAGACAATCAAATTGAAATAGAAATTAAGGACGACGGTATTGGTGTAGAAAAAAGTAAGGCAATTAAAACCAGTAATCAAAAGTTGCATCAATCCATTGGCCTTAAAAATATTGACGAACGTATAAAATTACTGAATGAACTGTACCGCTTCAAAATTGAGCATGTTGTTACAAGCAACGATCAAGGAACCTGCGTAAAATTAAAATTTCCTAAAATCAATAAAATATAATGCAATTACAAAAAATTAAAAGCGTTATTGTAGAGGACGAAGATGCAGCAAGAGCAGCATTAAGAAGCTATTTAGAAAAATACTGTCCACAAATTGAACTGATTGGTGAGGCCAAAAATGCTAAAGAAGGCATTGAAATTATAAACAACTTAAAACCACAGTTAGTTTTTCTGGACGTTGAAATGCCATTTGGTAATGCATTTGATGTATTAGAACAAACCAAAAACCATCATTACGAAACAATTTTTGCAACTGCATTTTCTGAATACTCACTAAAAGCACTCAATCAAAGTGCTGCCTACTACCTTTTAAAACCAATTAATATTGAGGAATTGATACTTTCTGTAAACAAAGTACAGCAACAAATAAACACAAATGAACTCCTTAACAGGAATAAAATAATAGTTGAAAATTACAATCAACCAAGTTATGAGCATCAAAAGATAATACTACCAACCCTCGAAGGATTTGAGGTAGCAAAAGTCTCAACCATAACAAGATTAAAAGGAAATGGGAACTTTACCGATATCTACTTTAATGATGGCTCAAAAAAAATGATTTGCAGGTTTTTGAAGCATTTTGACGAATTATTAAGCAATCCCTTCATAAGAGTTCACAAATCCCATATTGTGAATATTAATTACGTAAAATCCTATAATAAAGGAGGTTACATTAATTTACTGGATAATAGTGAAATTGAACTATCGGCAACCTATAAAACTCAGTTTTTAGAGGGTTTTGGGAAATCGTAAAAAAATTAACCCAAATATTAGATTTAAATAAAAAAAATAATATATTTTTGTTCTCATAATCAACTATTTATGAAAATATTTAACGTATTAAGCTTATCAAGTATTGTTCTATTGGCTGCCTGTGGCGGATCAAAGGAAAACGAAAACCCAGAAACCCCTATTGACTCATCAACAGTTGTTGTAAAAGACACCACTCCAATTACTGTAAGTGATACTACTAAGTTTAAATTTGATTTTGCCATTGCGAACATTCCTTCTCCTGCAAATAGTGTGAATGAGATATCTGCCTTTAAACTAAATTATGATAACGGTATCTTAAATGACCCAAAAAACAGCTCAAAATACACAAGCGAGTTCCAAAAAGCGCTTAACCTAGGTGTATATAATATTGACATGGCATATGCTATGGTAAACGATAAAGGCGAGGATGTACTTAAATACATGAAAAATGTATTACAATTAAGCGATAATTTAGGCTTAAAAGGTGCCGTTAATGCAATGGTAGGTAAAAGAGCTGAAAGCAACCTTAACAACAAGGATAGCTTATTTAAAATTTTAGATGAAATTTTTGTAAAAAGCGACACTTACTTGCGGACAAATGATAGAGTTTATACTGCTGCCACAGTTTTTGCCGGTAGTTGGTTAGAAAGTTTATACATTACTTGTAAAACGGCTGAAAACCCTCATGATAACGCAGCTGCAATTAAAATTCATACACATTTATGGGAGCAACGTTTTCACTTAGGCAACCTAATCAATTTATTAAATGATTATAAGGATAAAAAAGAATGTGCTGATTTAATTGGTGATTTAAAACCAATTCACGAAGAAATTAATGCCGTAAAAGAACCTAAATTATTGGACGATGCTAAATTTGCAAGCATCTCCAAAAAAATAATTGATTTAAGAACCAAACAAACTACTGGTAAATAAATTAAAAAACACAAACAAAAAAGCCGCTTAAAGCGGCTTTTTTGTTTTAATCGGTTTCTGTTTTAGTTATAAGCTAATCCTAAGCTTTTTGGCGACTTTACCTGATAGTTTAACACTAACTTCTTACTGTCCTTAGAAGATACAAAGGTTCGCCATTTTAACTCTCCTGTTAGTTCATTATACTTAGCACCGGAAAGTTCTTTATGCTCAATTGTTATTTGTTTATTGTTACTTAAAGGGAGTTGATCCAATACTTCAATTTCAATTTTTAAATTTCGGTTGTTCTTAATATTGATTTCATATGCATAATTATGAATCACATCATTATCCAAAAACTTCTGTGTGCATTTATCCTTTATTTTAACACGCTTAATTGCTAGATTTTTATCAATTCCTAAAGGTAACTGAAGAGTATCATCCGTACCTCCTGGTGCTAAATTTGTTTGACCAACAAATGTACCATCGTAAAAAATAGAAGCTTCTCCGCCCATTGTGATTGACTCTTCCCAGTCAGGCAACACGGCAGTTAAATAAACCTGATTGTTGATCTTTGGTACAGCCTTATAACGGAACATCGTTTTCATATCCTTAACCATTATCGCTGCATAATGTTCTTTGTTATCTGAAGGTATTGTGTAATTCAATTTTATCTCATACTCTGTTTCAATAAAATTTTCACTCACGGTTGTATAATCACTCGCCTGGTAGGCAAGGATTGCTTGTTCAGCATCCTGATAGCCATTTGCTTCTTCAGTTTTAACAGCGCTGGAAGGTACAGCACCACCTACAGCATATTTACGTTTATCATTGTATGGTTTATGATATCCTAAATACCAAGGCGATAAGGTAGGTATAATGTATGTTTGGTTTGGATTAGCTGTTGATAAAACTAATCTAACATTGTTCCAGTCTGCACCCGATTGTTGGCGAATTAACGCCTTGTAGGTTAGTTTTATATTTGACTCGGTTGAAGTAGCTCGCAAATCATACGCTAAACTCCAACCTGCCGATGTTATATAATAATTAAGATTTACTGTGCCTTGCGTTGCCTGATCCGCAATAATATTTACAACAATACGATAATCTACTTTTTGTTCATCTGTTGAGCCATTTGTGTTATTAAGTTCAGCAACAATATTAATCATACGTTCATTCAATTGTTTTTTCAGGTTATCCAATTTATCTTTTTCTCTTCTGATTTTTAATTGTTCAGTGTTGATGTTATAAAGTTTCTCTCTTAAAAAAGTTAAACCATCCTTTAAAAAAGGAATGCTGTCCTTTTTGGACTGACCTTTATATAAACCATAGCTTAACAATACATTCTTTTCAGTTATTAAGGCATCACTCTTAATCAATAATTCTTCAATCAACAATGTCACTTCCGAAAGGCTATCACCTATAGATTTTACCAATTTTTTATAACGAAGGTCTCCTTGCAATTTTGCCTTATCCAGCTCTGGGTAATTTACAATATGCTGAATATCTGTAATGATGAAATTTCCATTTCCCGATGCTTGTATTGCATCCGGGTTAATACAATTCTCTAAACCAGAAAAAACAATTTTATTCTGCCCTGCTGCAAGTGATATCGAAGTACTTCGGTGAATTTGAGCACCTTGTGTATATACAATAATCTTTTCAGGTTTTGTTTTGGTTAGTTTGTCTGCCTCTAAACCAAAAGCTTGCAATGCAACAATGCAACCAAGCCATGATATTAAATTTTTCATACGTTTACTGTGTTTAAGTTTTAATTGAGATGTCAACTAAAGACTTATTCCATAAAAAGTTTAAAAAATAATCGAATAATCCACAAACACAATCTGTCTAACAATTAAAGTATCTAACCTGAAAATATTTAATGTGATTTATTTGTAATCAACCGAATTAGTCAACCAGCCAATTATAGCCTTTTACGAGTTTTTGAAGGGTTTGTTCTTCAGCGCTGTTTTTTTTCGGAACAAAATTATATTCCCACGATGCCAATTTTGGCAGACTCATTAAAATACTTTCTACCCTACCGTTTGTTTGTAAGCCAAACTGCGTTCCTTTATCGTAAACCAAATTAAATTCCACATATCTTCCACGGCGTAACAATTGCCATTGTTTATTTATTTCAGAATAGGCAATCGTTTTGTTTCGTTTCATTAACTCGGTATAAATTGGAGCAAATGCTTCGCCCACCGATTTCCAAAAACTAAGTTGCTTTTGAAATGGCATATCAGCATTACCTTGTAAACGATCAAAGAATATACCCCCTATTCCCCGGGTTTCGTTTCTGTGTTTAATAAAAAAATAATCGTCTGCCCACTGCTTAAATTTTTCATAATAAGAAGAATGGTGTTCATCACAAACTGCCTTTAATCTCTCATGAAAAAATCGGGCATCCACTTTATTAATGTAATGTGGTGTTAAATCAATTCCACCACCTAACCATTTGGTAACAATATTTTCCTTCCCATTTACAACTTCCAATAATTCGAAGTAACGAATGTTCATGTGTATAATTGGAACCATTGGGCTTTGAGGGTGTATAACAATTGAAACACCTGTGGCAAAAAACTGTAAATTTTCCTTATTGGATAATTGAACGCCTGTACTGTGCTGTGCTTGTGTAAATAAAAAATCCGGAGCCTTGCCACTAACAGCGCTAAAAAGCACTCCACCTTTTTCTATTACTGAACCATTCGCAAGAATTCTGGTGATTCCCCCTCCTCCTTCCGCTCTTTCCCAAATTTCATTTGTAAATTTTCCTCCACCATCTTCCGCTTCCAACTGCTCACAAATTGAGCTTTGTAACTTCTTTAGCCAATCAACAATTTCAACACGAGTTATTTCCATCCTGTTTTAATTAATTGATAATTACTGTATCTGAAAATATAAACGCCTCTGTTATCAAAACCTGTTTGAGCATCCGGTCTGGCAAACTTATATCGCGTATAGTTTAACTCCGTATTGCAATTATTTAAGTCATGGACAAAATTAGGCCCTTTCTCTTTTAAATTTTTCAAATAAAACATAGCCAAATCAAATCCAATATAAAAATGTTCGCTAGGATTAACATTCTGCAAGCTTCTGTAATAGTCATTCAAATAACCATAACTCGCTGTATTAAGCACATTGTATTGGTGTGGAAAAAAGTAATTTAGTTGATTAAGGTATTCCTGATCTACATTATCAGCCACACTGGTAGATTGCCAGCCACATAAACTAATGTCTTTTTTATCGGCAAAAATTGCCAATTGCGTTGTAAAATCAGCTAAAAATACTTGATTAGTACTGAACGTTACATAAATATTTTTCACACCTGGTTTGTGCAACTGCTTTGCACCTGCAATACCGCGAGCTGTTTGCAAACTATCTTTTTCAGGTTTACCGGCAGATTTAAGTTTTTCTGCGTAATATTTTCTGAATGCTTTAAAATAAGCTACTTCCTTTGCATCTTTTTCGTAAGGCGCCATCACTAAGACATTTAAAGGTGTCCCAGCCAAGGAGTCTACAATATAATCCGCCAAATTTTCGAGTAAAGTAAATTGGGATGGGTTTGTTTTTGATGCATACATGTTATTGTAAAGCATTTTGTTTTGCTGCGCAACCGGCGAAATAATTGGTATTTCATTCTCTTTCGCTTTTTGTGCAATTAACCTGAATCCGCTTGTGTAAAGAGGTCCAAAAATCATATCTAGCTTCTTAAAAGCTGGATCGTTAATAAGGCCAACAATTTTCAACGAATCTTTATCATCAATATCATAAATATCCAGATTCAATTCAAAATTTGAGGCAGTTAAAGAATCTACAGCACGTTTAAATCCCATATAAAAGTCTGCCGCTAAAGCTGAAACTGCCGGGAAATTAGTTTTGTTTTTTACCAATTCATTCAAATCCATTTCAATGGTTGAATTGAATTTAAATGGTAAAATAAGCGCTAAATTATAACTGGTCTTTGCCTGTTTTTGAGAGGGATTAGCTGTTTCGACAGTAGTTTTAGTTAAAGCTGTATTCTGGCTAATGGTGCCAACAGTATTTGAGTTCACAGCATCTGCAGCAACTTTCTTTTGTTTTTTTTCTAAAAAAATAATCTGTCCTTCTTTTAAATTACTGCTAAAATTTGGATTGATAGCAGCTAAATCCTTTTCACTTTTATTGTATTTTCTTAAAATTGAATAGAGGCTTTCTCCCTTGCCAACTTTGTGATAATAGTATTGAGATGTATCAAGGTTTGTTTTTGTGGCGGAATTTTCAAACACAACAGCTACAGTGTTGATTGGTTGTGCATTATTCACAACAAAAGGAATTTTGATTTCCTGTCCAGCTTTTGTACCGCTTTTAGTTTCAGGGTTTATCCTGTAAATATCATCTAAACTTACTGAGTATAACTTAGAAATTGAATACAAACTTTGACCTTTTTCAATAGCATGAATAAAGTATTTTTTACCATCAATCGTTTGTACGTTGGTTGATTTTGTTTGTCCTAACAATTTACCCTCGCCCAAACAAAAAGATAAGGCAGTCAAAATAATGAAGGAAAAAAAAACAGACTTTAATTTTATTTGCATCAACAACTAATTTTTATTCTTAAAATTATTCTGAAATAGATTTGATATACTCATTATTCCCATTCAATGGTTGCCGGTGGTTTCGAGCTAATGTCATACACAACTCTGTTAACGCCTTTAACTCTATTAATAATATCGTTACTTACTTTTGCTAAAAACTCATAAGGCAAATGACACCAATCTGCAGTCATCCCATCTGTACTTGTTACTGCTCTTAAAGCAACAACATGTTCATATGTACGCTCATCACCCATCACACCAACACTTTGTATCGGTAAAAAAATCGAACCCGCTTGCCAAACATCTTTGTATAAATTGGATGATTTTAACCCATCAATAAAAATTGCATCAACTTCTTGTAATATTTTTACTTTGGCTTCTGTTACCTCTCCTAAAATACGAATGGCTAAACCAGGGCCCGGGAAAGGATGACGATTTAAAATATTTTCATCCAAACCAAGTGATTTACCAACTCTACGCACTTCGTCCTTAAATAAACTTCTTAGAGGCTCAACAACTTTTAATTTCATGTAATCAGGTAAACCTCCTACATTGTGATGCGATTTAATTGTTGCTGAAGGGCCCTTTACACTGATACTCTCAATCACATCAGGGTAAATTGTACCCTGTGCCAACCACTTAGCATCTTTAACTAATTTACTTTCATCATCAAATACCTCAACAAAAACTTTACCAATGGCTTTTCGTTTTTTTTCAGGGTCGCTTAAATTATTTAGCTCGTTATAAAAACGTTGCTTAGCATCAACACCTTTCACATTTAAACCCATGTGTTGATATGAATCTAAAACGCTCTCAAATTCGTTTTTTCTTAGTAAACCATTATCCACAAAAATGCAATGCAGATTTGTTCCAATTGCTTTATGCAGCAACATTGCCGCAACACTACTATCAACCCCTCCACTTAACCCTAAGATAACTTTATCGTTTCCAAGTTTTTCTTTTAACTCAGCAACTGTTGTATCAATAAACGATGCAGGTGTAAATGTTCCTTTACATCCACAAATACCGTAAACAAAATTCTTTAATAATTGAGTACCATCCGTGCTATGAAATACTTCAGGATGAAACTGAATACCATAAGTTTGTTCGTTTTTAACTGAAAAAGCGGCGTATTTTACATCATGTGTACTAGCGACTAATTGATAATTATCCGGCATTTTTAAAATAGTATCTGCATGACTCATCCATACCTGAGAGTTATCCGGTATACTAGTCAACAAATCACAGCCCCTATCAACAAAGCTTAGGTTGGCTCTACCATATTCACGTGTGTTGGATTTTCCAACCTCTCCTCCAAAAAAATGTGCTAAAAATTGTGCGCCATAACATACACCAAGCAATGGAAGTTTACCTTTAAATTGATCCAAATCCGGCTTAGGTGGATTTTCTTCACGCACACTATGTGGACTTCCTGATAAAATAACACCTTTTATGGAAAGGTGTAATTGTGGGATCTTATTATACGGATGAATTTCACAATACACATTTAGTTCTCTTAAGCGTCTTGCGATTAATTGTGTGTATTGCGACCCAAAATCTAAAATTAAAATTTGCTCGTGCATAGCTTGTAAAGATACGATTAAAAACTACTTTTTTATGCTAAATAAACTCAATTTATTATTGCAATACCAACAACAAGCATAAAAAAAGGGCCACCTCTGGTGACCCTTAATATGAGTTAATTATTTTTAATCTTCAATGGTTTCTTCAACTTCACCTTTTTTGCCTTTTGCTTTGGCTTTAGCTTTGTTTTTGCGGTCTTCTTTCTCCTTAGCCCACTTAACTTTTTGTTCTTCTGTTAAGAAAGCTGTTACCGTATTATCAAATTTATCATGGTTAGCTTTCATTTCACTTCTTAATGTTTTTCTTTCTTCAGGTGTTGTGCTTCCTTTTAATTTTTCTCTAATCGCTGTGTTAGCTGTAATACGCTCTAAAGCTGCTGCTTCCCATTTTGGTTTTTGCTCTTCAGTTAAACCTAAGTTTTTGGCTGCCCAATTTGCACCGCTTTTAGCTTTTTCTGCCGGAGTAGCATCCTTGTTTTGGCCTTTACCTTGACCTTTAGTCCCGGCTGCAGCCGCTTTTTCCTGACCTAATACTGCCCCACTTGTTAAAAGTGCAACAGCTAATGTTAAAACTAGTTTTTTCATAATTGTTTTATTTGTTTGTTTGTTTAATTTTTTGATTGAATACAAATGTAATGGTTTAATTCAGATTACAACTTTAACAAATTTTAAAACTTACTGCAAATAAACACGAATAATTCGAATATCATTTAATGGTCTATTACGTGAGTCTGTTTTAACTGCGGCAATTTTATCAATGTATCTTAGCCCCTCAATCACCTCTCCAAAAACAGTGTAGGTACCATCCAAATGAGGTGTGCCGCCAACTGAAGTGTACGCCTTTATTTGAGTCTCATTAAATTTGTAGGGAGGTTTTTGATCTTGTATTTCCTTAATTTTTTGCTGAATTAGTTGATTAACTATTTCTGCGCTATCGCTTTTTTCAGCCGCTTTTAAAGTATTATACCTTTTCTTTAACTCTGTTCCTTCCTGCGATTTAATAAATTGCTGAGCGCAATTCGTTTTATAGGTGTTATTGATGCGATCTTCATATTTCTTCAAATCCTCCAATGTTCTAACCTTTCCCATAACAATGTAAAATTGAATGGCACTCGACTCAAACTTTGGGTTAATCGCATCAGACTCCCTCGCGGCAGCTAATTTTCCTTTGGTGTGAATGAGATTTGGTGAAAACTCAGCCGGAACAGTATATTTTAAATCTCCGTGCCCCAATGAATCTCCCGGCTTAGCTCTTTTACTAAGTGGGTCACCAGCCTGAATCATAAATTCATTGATAACCCTATGAAACAGCAGACTATCGTAGGATTTTTCTTTGATTAATTTTAAAAAATTTGCTTTATGCAATGGGGTTTCCTCGTATAACTTTAGTTTCATTGTACCCATTGAAGTTTCCATAACCACAGTTTCCTTACTCAATGTTTGGCCATTTACACCAATTAACATCGATATTTGAATAAATAAGAGGCACAAATGTTTGTTCATTTTAACTATTTTTTATATATTTGTAAGTAGTATCTAAGTTTATTAGGTAAAATTAAAATTTTAAACATGAAACATCTATTATTAATTGGAACTTTTTTTTGTTTGTCTTGCTTAATGTTTACAACTACAGGCTGTGAAAAGAACACAGATTGCAAGGCTACAGTAAAAGTAGTAGATTCAACAGGTGCGATTTCTCCAAATTCAGACGTTTTTTTATACGCCTCTGTTAAAAATGGCACTGCGGGAACAACCGTAGTTGCTGATGTGAAAGCAAACGGTACAACAGATGCGGGTGGTGAAGTGAAATTCACCTTTAAATTGCCGGCTATATACGATATTCGTTCAACGCGCATTGTGGGCACCAGAACATTGATTGCCAGTGGTATTATTAAATTAGAAGAAGGTAAAAACGTTGATAAGACTGTTACTTTAAAGTAACTGCTTTCTTTTTAAAAACAGACTCGAAGTTCTCACTTATTTGTTCCTGCACTATCCCTAGATCTACACCAAGTAGTTCCGAAGCTTTGTTATATACATATTTAATGGATAGTTCTGCATCGTCAGTTTCCAGAAAAATGTATTTTTTCCCTATGTTCTTAATTACTTTAGAAGCATTGCTCTCATAACCAAGTAAGGCTTTTCCAAATGAAAAAAAGCAACCATAATCTTTAAGTACTCTCGCAATATTCTCATTATTATTATACCCATGAATAATCACAGGAACTTCATTGTTATTGAGATTTAAACAATTAATAAGTTCATTAAAGGCCTTAACACAATGAATTATAAGAGGCTTTTTAAGATCATTGGCGAGCTTAATTTGCTCTGTAAATGCAAAAACCTGCAGATCAAAATCAACCTTACTTAATTTATCCAAACCACATTCGCCAATAGCTAAACAATTTTTTTCAGTAAGCTTAAACCTCAGTTTTCTTAAATCGCCATCAATTGTTTCTTTATCAATATGCCAAGGATGCAAACCATAGGAATAGTATTTCAAATTTTTGGTATTATGAATATCTGCATTCACTACTTCCAACTTGGCATCGTAAATTTGAGAATGCGTATGTATATTAATAAACAAGTTAACCGATTAGTGTTGATTTAAATTGATTTCTCTGTTTTTAAAATCACTACAAACCTATTAATTTTATAAGTATTCAATTAGCATGAAAGAAATTAATTATAACAGTGTATCGTCAATAACCTTTAACGAATTATTGGTAGTCGTTGGAGAAGCCAACATCAGCAGCAGTAAGGAGGATTTGGAGAAATACGGGCAAGACGAAACCGAAGATTTTGTTTTTTTAGCCGATGTAGTTGTTAAACCATCCAATGTAGAACAACTAAGTAAAGTGGCAAAGATTTGTAACGACCATAAAATCCCTTTAACGACACGTGGCGCAGGAACAGGTCTAAGTGGTGGAGCTTTACCGGTTAAGGGTGGCGTTTTACTGAGCATGGAAAAATTCAATCAAATTCTAAAAATAGATGAACAAAATTTACAAGCCATAGTAGAACCCGGTGTAATTAACTATGTTTTTCAGGAAGAGGTTAAGAAAAAAGGATTGTTTTATCCACCAGATCCTGCCAGTTGGGGTAGTTGCAGTTTAGGTGGTAACATTGCGCATAGTAGCGGTGGACCAAAAGCCGTTAAGTACGGTACAACACGCGATTATGTTCTAAACTTGGAAGTAGTTCTGGCTAATGGCGATGTTATTTGGACGGGTGCAAACACTTTAAAATACAGTACGGGTTATAACTTAACCCATTTAATGGTTGGAAGCGAAGGTACTTTAGGAATTGTTACTAAAATAGTATTCAAACTAATACCTGCCCCAACTCATGATTTGTTAATGTTGATTCCATTTAATAATGCTGAAAAAGCTTGTGAGTCAGTTGCCGCTGTTTTTAAGAGCGGAATTATTCCAAGCGCAATGGAGTTCATGGAAAAAGATGCCATTGCATGGAGCATACAACATGCAGGAGAAGTTAATTTTAAAATTGATGATACTTGCGAAGCCTTGCTTTTGGTAGAGGTTGACGGAACGGATGCAGATGTTTTAATGAAACAATGCGAAAGCATCAGTCAAACAATGCTTGAACATGAATGTGGTGAAATACTTTTTGCAGACAGTGCTGAGCAAAAAAACGCCTTATGGAAAATAAGACGTAAGGTTGGTGAAGCTGTAAAAAGCAATAGTGTTTATAAGGAAGAAGACACCGTTGTTCCAAGAGCCGAACTACCAAAACTTTTAAAAGGAGTTAAAGAAATTGGTAAACGCCATGGTTTTAAATCTGTTTGTTACGGACACGCCGGTGATGGAAATTTACATGTTAACATTATCAAGGGTGATCTTAGCGAAGAAGTGTGGGAAAATGAATTACCAAAAGGTATTACCGAAATTTTTGAGTTATGTAAAAAACTTGGGGGTACAATTAGTGGTGAACATGGTATCGGGCTTGTTCAAAAGCAATACATGCCAATAATGTTTAGTAATAATCATCTTAACCTTTTCAAACAAATTAAAACTGCGTTTGATGAAAACTGGATTTTAAATCCAGGTAAAATTTTTTAAATGTCATTACTCCAACATATTAAATCCATAATAGAAGTAGATGAAGCGCTTGAAAAGCAGTGCAGTAAAATGATACAGCTGCAGCAGCACAAAAAAGGAGCAACACTTATTTCGCCGGTTCAAACTTGCAACTATTTATATTATGTGAAGAAAGGGGTTATAAGAGGTTATTATTACCACGACGAAAAAGAAATAACTAACTGGATTGCAAAAGAAAATGAATTTGGTACTTGTTTCTATTCCTTCTTAAAATCTATTAAAAGCACTGAGTATATTAAGTGCATAGAAGATTGTGAATTAGAAGTCATTTCATCCGGCGACTTACAGAATTTATACACCCAATTTCCTGTAACAGAAAAGCTAGGGCGAATTATTCTAGAAGACTATTATCTCAAGTTGGAAGAACGTTTATTGAGTATACAATTTAAAGAAGCTAAAGAAAGGTACTTACATTTTATGGATACAAAACCAGATTTATTAAACAGAGTACCTCTTGGTTACATTGCAAGTTATCTAGGGATTAGTCAGGAAACTTTAAGTAGAATGAGAGCATCTTAGGATTCCTCCTCCTCTTCTATATCAATAAGCGGTTTCTCTTCAATTATTTCTTTTCCAAGCTTTTTGCTATGAATGGATAATAAAATGGCAGGTAATAAAATCAAATTAGTAAACATGCTCATTAGCAAAGTGAGAGAAACTAAAACACCAAGTGCAACAGTTCCACCAAAACTACTAGCCGAGAATATCGCAAAACCACAAAATAAAATCACACTGGTGTAAATCATACTTAAACCTGTATCAAAAATAGTCGCGGAAATAGCAGTTGCTGCATTCGCGCCAAATTTTCTTAACTCCTGACGGTATTTGGTTAAAAAGTAAATAGTTCCATCGCTACTAATACCAAATGCGATACTGAAAATTAAAATGGTACTTGGTTTAAATCGGATATCTAAAAAGCCCATAACACCCGCCGTAACCAATAATGGAATTAAACATGGTAACTTGGATAAAACAATAATTCTAACACTTCTGAATAATGCAATACCAACAATTGCAATCAAGACAATTTCAATAATTAAACTCTCAATTAAATTAGAAAGTAAATAATCGTTACTCTTTAAAAAAACTAAACTATGACCGGTTAAATTTACAGTGTAATCTTTTGGATCAAATATGGAGTCGATGCGAGGCTTTAGTTCCTTTAAAAGCTCCTTCATTTTTTTCGATCCGATATCTTTTGCCTGATAACTAATTCGAGTAATTTGTTTAGCCGAATCAATGAAGTTGGAGAGCTTGTTATTTTGCCCCTTAAGAGAGCCTTGAAAATCAGATAGTGTTTTCAAATCTGTAATACTTGGTACACGATAAAATTTGGGATCTCCGCCTTTAAAAGCCTGATAACTAAATTTGATGCCTTCAACAATCGACACTGGCTTAGATAATATTGGGTAATCTTGTAATGTTTTTTGCAGTAATTTAATTTTATAGATGGTTTTAGCGTTATTGGAAAAAATACCATTTGGTTGCTTCGAATCTACTGAAATTTCGAAAGGAAGTACGCCATTAAAATTGGCCTCAAAAAAATGCAAATCGTCATAAACCGGATCTTTGCTCGGTAAATCGTCCACTACAAAGCCATTCATATTTATACTTCGGGTCCCCCAAAATGCAACAACACATAGGATAGCGGTAATTACATAAATAGCAGTTCTTTTTTTCTGAACCAAAAAATCAATCCACTCAAGCGTTTTACGGATACGTTTTCCTTCTTGGTGTTTAATTGCTTTTACTTTTGGCGCAGGTAACCAGTTGAGTACAATTGGCACTAAAATTAAAGTTATAAAATAAGTCGCCATAACACTAATGGAAGAAACAATACCGAACTCAACCAACATGGAACTTTTTGTAAAGTACAACACAGCAAAACCAATGGCTGTTGTAATATTTGCGAGGAATAAGGAAATACCAATAGTCTCTACACTGCGCTTAATAGCCTTGATTTTATTTTTATGTGAACTGTATTCACTTTGATACTTATTAATTAGAAAAATACAATTTGGCAAACCAATTACCATAATTAATGGCGCAATTAAACCAGAGAGAACAGTTATTTTGTAGCCAAAGAGCTCCATAATTCCAATACTCCAAACCACTCCAATAATTACAATTACCAATGAATAGCCTACGATTACAAAACTTCGGAAAAATAAAAACAAAATAATTGCAGTAACACCAACCGCCAAAGCCAAAAACAAGGTCATTTCACTTGAAACTTTTGCCATTAACTGAGAGCGAATGTATGGCATACCGCTATAATGCATGTCTACCTGATGTTTTTTTGTGAAGGCATCGCCAAGTGCTTTAATTTCCTTCACCATTTCCAAACGGCGTTTACTATCCAAATCTTTTTTGTTGAAAGTAATGGCAGCCAGATTAGCTCCTGTTTCTTTATTGTATATAAGACCTTCGTAAAAAGGTAAGTTTTGTATGATAGTTTTAATCGAATCCAATTCGGTTTGATTCTTGAATCCTTGCTGAATAACTTGTTTGAATTCAAACTTTTCGAGGGAATCGTTTTTTATAACATTGTAAACCAATGGAAGTGACAGAACTTCTTTTACTCCTTTGATCTTCTTTAGATTATTACTTAACTCAAACCAATCTTTGAATTTCTCATATTTAAATAAATCCTTGTCGGCAAAACCAATAACCATTACACTTCCATCCTCCCCAAATTGCTTTTTAAATTTTTGGTAGGCTATAAAGGTGCTGTCATCATCCGGTAAAATTTTAGCAAACTCATAAGATAACTCCATCTTATAGGTCTCATAAGCCATGAAAACCGTTAGTAACAGTATTACACCGGTAAAAACACCTTTGTTTCGTAATAATAAGCTTGCAAAACTTCGCCACATAACAGTTTAACGGACAGCGAATATACTAAAATATCGGTTGTTGAACCAAAGAAATGGTCGAATCTTGGTTTAAGGACTTTGAGTAATGGAAAACATCAGATAATTAGGTTAATAGAAGACTTAATTGATTTTTCGACGTTTGTTAAAAGCGACATTTTTACCTAAATGATTGAACTGACATTTTCATTGTGTAAAACTCCTATTTGAACTCTTAAAAAAAAACCAAATTCACATCTAATTTTATTATTTTTACAATATGAACAAACTGCTTGTATTTATTATTTCCTTAATCGTTTTAGTAAATGGGTTAAAAGCTCAAAATACTACCTGTGCAAACGCTCAGCCTTTTTGCACTGGTACACCAGTTAGTTATCCTGCTGGCACGAACGCCGGTGCTGCCCAACCTGGTCCAAGTTATGGTTGTTTAGGAAGCCAGCCAAATCCTGCATGGTTCTCTTTACAAATCGCCACACCGGGACCCTTACAAATTGTTATGCAAGCTAACCAGGATATCGATTTCATCGCTTGGGGACCTTTTCCGAATTTAACAGGTAACTGCGGTAACCTTACTGCTGCTAACATAGTTCCTAACACTGGAGGTAATAACGGTTGTAGTTTCTCGGGGTCCGCTACCGAAACACTTATTATTGCCAATGCGCAAGTTGGTCAAAACTATATTTTATTAATCACCAATTTCTCTAACGCCAACCAACAAATCAACTTCAATCAAAATAATGCGTCCAACCCAGGCGCTGGTACAACCAACTGTGGTATTTTATGTTCTTTTACGGCAAATGCAACCAGCACGGTGTGTTCAACAGGCACTGCAACATTTGGTGTAATAACCGGCACCAATATTACTAATGTTATATGGAATGGTCCAGGAAGTTTCAATTTACCAACCGGTAATGGAAGCTACCCAAACATCCCTATCACAGCAAGTGGGAATTACACCGCTATTGCAACAACTACTGGTACCAATCCTGCTACCAATACATGTGCAATTACCAGAAGTATAACTGTTAGACCGACCCCTACCCCTGTTGTAACAGGTGCCACAGTTTGTGCTAATTCTGCAGCCAATTTAAGCGTAGCAGGCGGTATAGCAGGTTCCACGTATAGTTGGGTAGGCCCAGCTTCCTTCTCCTCTAATATGCAAAACCCTTCAGTTCCTAATGCACAAGCTGTTAATGGCGGTGTTTATACAGCGTCTATCACTTCTAATGGATGTACTGGTTCAGGAACAGGGACAGTTGTTGTTAAATCAAATCCTACTGTAACAGCAGGTAGTAATGGTAATTACTGCGTTGGGCAAAGTATAACGCTAAATAGCAGTGGTGCATTGGTTTATAATTGGACGGGGCCTAATGGCTTTACTTCACCCGCTCAAAACCCAATTATTAGTATTAATTCCTTAACAAATACGGGTACTTACACAGTATTAGGTACAGTTAACGGCTGCACAAACTCTGCTGTAACAAGTGTAACAATTAATCCATTACCTACAATAAACGTATTAAGTTCAGGTAATGTTTGTGCCTTAACGCCATTGACCTTGAGTGCTTCAGGCGGAACTTCATATACATGGGTTGGTCCAAGTAATTTTACCTCTAATAGCGCCACTAATACCTTTACGGCTGCGCCAATCGGCTTAAACGGTACATTTGTTGTTACCGGAACAGATGCCAATGGATGTGTAAATACCGGCACTTTAGCTCAAACCATTTACACATTGCCTATGGCAAGTGCAATGGGAAGCAGAGCATGTTTTAATGATCAGTTAAGTTTAACTGCTTCAGGAGGATCAACCTATAATTGGAGCGGACCAAACGGGTTTTCATCTGCTCAGCAAAATCCATTAATTAATGGTGTAGGTTTTGGCAACCAAGGCGTTTACACTGTAACGGTGACCAACACCAGTGGATGTATTAGAACTACCACTGCAGAATGTTTAGTATTTCCTTTACCAAACATATATTACACCGGTATAGGCGAAGTGTGTAAGGGAGAAAAGTTTAAATTTCAGGCACATGGTGGCTTGGATTACAAATGGTTAGGCACTTTTGGAGAAGTAACACGTGATCCATTATTAGTTGTTGCAAGTGATTCACCAAGTTTGCAAACAACATATACCTTAGTTGGATCTGATGGTAACGGTTGTACAAATCGTGCCGTAGTGAATTTGGTTGTTATTGGATTGCCAAGCACAAACATTTTGGCTGATAAAAACAAAGGTTGCGTGCCATTGTGTACAAAATTTAATGCAATTAATACACCAACTAATGTAACAAAAATGAACTGGGTTTTCAGTAATGGTTCTTCTTTTAGTGATTCAACCAAAGTTTATCAATGCTTTAATACTGCGGGTATTTACAATGTTACAATTAACATGGTTAATGATAAAGGCTGTAAAGGAAGTAACACTTATAGCGTTGAAGCATACCCTATTCCGGTTCCTGCATTTAATTTTGAACCTGAAAATCCTACCGAAAACAATTTTGATGTGACATTTTATGACGCTACCAATAATACACCAATAAAAGATTGGAAGTGGGATTTTTACAGCAATGGTGCAGCAACATCTACTATCACTAACCCAAGTCATAGTTTCCCAGAAATTGGCAACTATTTTATTCTGTTAAGAACAACGAGTATTTATGGTTGCGTTGATTCAATTGTTAAGCAGTTAACCGTTGTTCCAGATCCAACGTTTTTTGTTCCAAATGCATTTTCACCAAATGCCGATGGCAATAATGATGTATTCTATGCTACAGGTATTGAAGTCGTAAAGTTCAGTATGGATATTTTTAACAGAGGTGGAGAGTTGATTTTTAGCAGTAAAGATATTACCAAAGGATGGGATGGTACATACAAAGGAAAAGCTGTTCCTAATGATGTTTACGTATACAAAATTCTTGCAACCAACAAAGGCAGTAAACAAAAAACCTATACAGGTCACGTTACTGTGATGCGATAATATGGCCGACTGTTCAATCCGTCCATTTAACGAGTTAACTGCATTAGAAATTAATGCTATTTACAGACTAAGAAGCGAAGTATTTATTGTTGAGCAAAATTGTGCTTACAATGATGTTGATGAAATTGATCTAATAAGTGATCATTTATTAATTAAGGAAGAAATGCAACTGCTTGCCTATTGCCGTATTTATTTGATTGACGGCACTTATCATATTGGACGTGTTGTTGTAAAAAAAGATAAGCGCCAACTTGGTTTAGGTAAAATAATAATGAATGAAGCAACAGACTATTGCAGAAAAGATAATAATAATTCCAAGATTGAGATCTCTGCCCAAAGTTATTTAACGCGCTTTTATAGTGAACTTGGATTTAAAGAAGTAGGTGAAGGTTATCTTGAAGATGGAATACCTCATGTGAAGATGAAGTATGAAAGAGCATAATGATTGCCAATTATTAAACTGAATTATCGGTTTGAAACCTATACTACGCAATATGAAATTTGCATTAAGTCAACTAGCTAAAGCGCCGATAAACAATAATTGAAACAAGTTTACAAAAACTAATAATTCCGGGCTTAAACAAAAAAAATGAAATTCTTATCTCTTTTAATTCTTCTTTTTGTTTCTAATCAAATGAATTGTCAAAACCAAATAAAGAACACTCACAGTAGTTGGCATGAAATGCATGGCGGCATGGAGGAAAGCGGCATTGACAGAACTGAATCTTTTATATTTGTTGCCTCAAAGAAGATAACACTCAAGCAAATATTTTACGAAAACAAAGAGATTGAACTTAAAGCAAAGGATAGTCTTCAGGTAAATCGTTCTTCTCATCGTGCTTATTCCATCAAAAACACTAACGCTCCAAATTTTGAAGAAGAAAAAGGAAAGATTCCGGTTGAAAAAAGATTTAGAGTTTGGAAAAAAAACAATTGATATTACATCTCAGTTATGTATCCTTATGAATGGGACGGCACATTAGAATATCAATTTAAAAAGAAAACTTACAAAACAAAAATAAAGGATGGGTTTGATTCAGGGAAATCTGATTATGCTCCATAATTAATATGCCTTCGTTAAAGCAAACTGTTCTCTCCGAATTAATAGTATTATTATCCTATTCAATCAATTACCCATTTTATTGCTCCTTAATGTTAATTAATTACTCAACTTCTTCATAATTTGCCTATTCTCATCTTATTTCTAAGACAAAAACCATTACCTTTACGCACAGTTTTTTCAAACTGTTATGCTTTCAAACACTAAATACATTTTTGTTACCGGTGGCGTTACCTCCTCTCTTGGTAAAGGTATTATTTCAGCCAGTTTAGCCAAGTTACTGCAGGCCAGAGGTTACACAGCAACTATCCAAAAATTAGACCCCTATATTAATGTAGATCCGGGCACCCTTAATCCTTATGAACATGGTGAGTGTTATGTTACAGATGATGGTGCCGAAACTGACTTGGATTTGGGACACTATGAGCGTTTCTTAAATACGCCTACTTCTCAGGCTAACAATGTAACGACAGGCAGAATTTACCAATCAGTTATTGAAAAGGAGCGCAAAGGGGAGTTTTTAGGCAAAACTGTGCAAGTTATTCCGCATATTACCGACGAAATCAAAAACAGAATTAAAGTATTAGGTAACACCGGCAAGTACCAGTTTGTAATTACGGAAATTGGCGGAACAGTTGGCGACATTGAGAGTTTACCATATATCGAAGCAGTTAGACAACTTAAGTGGGAATTGGAATCAGATTGCATTGTTATTCATCTTACTTTATTACCTTATTTAGCGACTTCGGGCGAATTAAAAACTAAACCAACCCAACACAGTGTTAAACTTCTTTTAGAATATGGTGTTCAGCCGGATGTATTAGTTTGCAGAAGCGAATACCCTGTTACAAAAGACATTAAAAAGAAACTAGCTCTTTTTTGCAATGTGGGTCAAGATGCAGTGATTGAAGCCCTTGATGCCAGCACAATATACGAGGTGCCTTTGTTGATGGAAAAAGAGAACTTAGATTTAATTGTTTTAAAAAAATTAAATGTTAGTAACCCACCTGAAGTTAAACTGGATGCCTGGAAAAACTTTTTAAATAAATTACATAATCCAACCAAAGAAATTCATATTGGTTTAATTGGTAAATATGTTGAATTAAAAGATTCTTACAAATCTATCTCAGAAGCCATTATTCATGCGGGTTCTGTTAACGACTGCAAAGTAATTGTTGACTGGATTCATAGCGAAAGTTTAACTGAAGAAAATATTCAATCAAAAATTGGTAACTTAAAAGCTATTCTTGTAGCGCCAGGATTTGGAAACAGAGGGATTGAAGGCAAAATTGCCGCCATTAAATATGCACGTGAAAACAAGCTGCCATTTTTAGGCATTTGTTTAGGCATGCAATGTGCAGCTATTGAATTTGCAAGAAATGTATTGGGTTTAAAAGATGCCCATAGTCGTGAAATGAACCCTGCTACATCTAGCCCTGTAATTGATTTGTTAGAGAACCAAAAAAATATTTCCCATATGGGTGGTACCATGCGCTTAGGAGCTTATCAATGCGAATTGGAAGAAGGTACTTTAGCATATAAGATTTACGGACAAAAAAACATTACAGAACGTCACAGGCATCGTTATGAGTTTAATAACGAATACAAAAAGCAATTTACCGAAAATGGCATGGTACTGAGTGGTATTAACCCAAATGCCGGATTGGTTGAAATTATTGAACTACCTCAACACCCGTTTTTTATGGGTGTGCAATTTCATCCTGAATACAAAAGCACCGTAGAAAATCCGCACCCATTGTTTGTTAGTTTTATAAAAGCTGCTTTAAATTAATGAATTTTACTGAACTTGGTTATTTTAGTAAAACGCATGGCATAAAAGGTCAGTTAAATTTAAAGTGTTTAGTTGATCTGGACTTGGATAATTTTAATGCTGTTTTCTTAGACTCCAGCACGGGTAAAGCACCTTATTTTGTTGAAGAATGGCAAGAAACACCAAACGGACTTCTGGTTAAATTAGAAGAATTAAATACCATTGAAGCAGCCAAAAAATTAGTTGGAAAAAAAGTTTACGTTGACGAAAATATAATAATTGAAAGCAATGAATTAACTGATTGGGTAGGATTTGAATTAATAGATAACAAGCATGGTTCCTTAGGTTTAATTAAATCCGTTTCAGATAATGGTGCTCAAATAATTGTTGAACTTTTCTATAAAAACAAACAACTGCTTTTGCCACTAGTTGAGGAATTCATAACGAACATAGATGAGGAAAATAAAATCATTCATTATACTTCTCCTGAAGGCTTAATTGATCTTTATAGTTAGGTCAGTATTTCTTCACAAAACACGGCATTTGGTTAATATTTTGTTTAGATAGCCTATTTATTTTTTATTAGATTTAACCTCCACAATATCAAAATGAAAAAGTTTACTTACTCAGAAAAAAAAGATACAAGATCGGGATTTGGTGCCGGCCTTTCAGAATTAGGCAAAACAAACCCGGAAGTGGTTGCCCTTTGTGCTGATTTAACCGGATCTTTAAAAATGGATGCATTTCAAAAAGAACATCCTGATCGCTTTTTTCAGGTAGGTATTGCAGAAGCCAATATGATGGGCATTGCTGCAGGTTTAACCATTGGTGGTAAAATTCCTTTCACCGGAACTTTTGCCAACTTCAGTACCGGTCGTGTATACGATCAAATCCGCCAAAGTATTGCCTACTCGCACAAGAACGTAAAAATTTGTGCTTCGCATGCCGGACTTACTTTAGGTGAAGACGGTGCAACACATCAGATATTAGAAGACATTGGTTTAATGAAAATGTTACCACATATGGTAGTAATAAACCCTTGTGATTACAATCAAACTAAAGCGGCAACCATTGCAATAGCAAAACACAATGGACCGGTTTATCTTAGATTTGGAAGACCGGCAGTGCCTAATTTTACTGATGCCGATCAACCATTTGAAATTGGGAAAGCTGTATTGTTACAAGAAGGAAAAGATGTAACCATAATTGCTACCGGCCACTTAGTTTGGAAAGCTATTGAGGCTGCTGAACAATTAGCTGAAAAAGGAATTGAAGCTGAAATAATCAACATTCATACCATTAAACCTCTGGATAACGAAGCAATTTTGAAATCAGTTAACAAAACCAAATGCGTGGTTACTGCAGAAGAGCATCAAATGAACGGAGGCCTGGGAGATAGTGTAGCTCAATTGCTAAGCATGTCAATGCCCACGCCACAAGAATTTGTTGCTGTAAACGACAGCTTTGGTGAAAGTGGAACACCTGATGAGTTGATGGAAAAATATGGATTAAGTGTAACATCCATTGTTAACAGCGTTATAAAAGTTATCGGGCGCAAATAAACCATAAATTTTAGTGCTCCATAAAACTCAATTAAACATGAAATTAATTACTATTTCCGCTTTACTTTTAATGATTGCTTCTTGTAATTTAGAAATTAAAGACGATTCCATCCCAACCAGCAAAACCGAAGCATTGACCATGCTGGCTGATGATTCAACAGAAGTGACAGATGACAGAAGTGAAGAGAAAACAACATCAAAAGAAGTTATTTTAAAAGCCAGAGGCTCAGAGCCGGGCTGGTATGCCGAATTTTACACCGATCGTGTGAAATTATTATTGAATTATGGAAAGGACAGCTTAACTTGGAAAGCAGATTTTTCTGACTTAACTACTAAAAAGAACTTTAAAGCTACCATGAAAGAAAATAATAATGGCAAGACTTCTGAATTAACGATTTTACTTAAAGAAGAAAGTTGTACCGAATCAGCCAGTGGCGATCAAAAAAATATAAGCATTGTTTTAATTTACAACAACCAAAGCTACAGTGGATGCGCCGGTAAGTAGTAAAACGCTGTAAGGCATATCTGTAAAATTTCAACAACCATAATTCTATCAAGTTATTTTTAAGAAATAATTTAGTTTTTCTTTTCAAACTCAAAACCCATAAAACTTAAATGTCCGTTTGGCAGCACATATAAGGTTTCGCCGGTACCCCTGCCAATACCAGTTGTAACTGCCTGCATATTGGATATAGGAAGTAAATAAACATCACTTCCATATGGTGAATTACCCTTAGTTTCAACTTTTAATATTTCATTCTCCAATGTTAATTTTAAAGTTAAACCGGTTGGATCCGCTAATACACATTTTTCACATTTAAAATAAGGTTCCAATACTTTATATTTCCCTAGTCTATCTTTCCAATCTTTTGTTATTCCCGGAAATTCCGTTTTAACAGCAATATATGATCCACGTTGAGTTTGAGTATTAATTTGCTTCAAGTAAGTTTGATTTTCAATTGATTCAAACTTAAATCCAACATCTTTCATTTTAATTGAAATTAACCCAAACAACTTTGCCTTGGCTAGATAAATAGAATCATTTAATTCTTTTTTATATAATTTTATTTTTAATGGTCCTTGCTTAAATCGAATCATTTCAGGGTCATTCACTTTAACAAGTATATTGGCTACGGGATAAATTCCAGGCAATTCATTTGCCTTTGCTATTGGGAAATTATTTACAGCATCTTTTTTTACTTTGTAACGAAGTTTTACTTTTTTGTCTTTCTCTTTCTCTAAATACCATTTTACCAAGGCTTTTGAATCTGCAATATTTGCACCGTTATCCGTGTTGGTTAATATCACTGCTCCAATACCTAGCTCCTGATTGAAACAAAAATCAGCATGAAAAGCATAGGTATCACCACCATGTTCAGAAAATCGGATGACCATACTGTCGGAAGGATTTGTTTTACTTTTAATAAGTGCGTGGGATGCATACAATCCATATCCCCAATCATCCTCCTTACTTAAAAGTGTATTGGAAGTTTGATTTTTCATCATCTCAAGAATTCCATCAGAGGATACAACTTGCGTATTACCTGCCTTTCCACGATTAATCAAACAATTTACAAAATTAGCCATATCCAATACATTGCTATGAATTAATCCTGCAGCTTGGTCACGAATTAAAGGCTCGTTAATTTTCTTTTTTTCATAATACGCCTTTGAAAAAAAACGATTTAAATTAGGATCATCTTCAACATAACTCATTCGCATACCTATTGGATTAAAAATTGCCTCTTTCAAATAAGTTGGATAACTTGAGTTAGATAAACGTGCTATTACCTCACCAAGCAAACCATATCCAATGTTGGAGTATGCCCTTATTTTTAAACGAGGAGCAGCTGTGGTATGATAATTCAGCTGATTTATTAACCAGTTAATTGATGGTGGAGCATCACAAAAAAAGCCATTCATTACATCGCCCGGTAAGCCTGATGTATGAGCTAAAATTTCGTTGATGTAAAAATTATTATCATCCTTGAAATGGCTTGACATGGTAAACTCCGGTAAGTACTTCTTAATGGACTCATCTAGTTTAAGCAGCCCTTTATCTCTCATTTGTATAATTGATAGTGCTGTAAAAGCTTTGCTGCATGAACCAATTCTATAAATTGTACTATCGCTTGCCAATTGCTTGGTTTCTTTATCCGAAAAACCATATCCCTGGGAGTAAACGATCTGACCATTATCAACAATGGCTATACTTGTACCAACCACTTTATTCTTTTGCAATCTACTCAGCATTAAACTATCAATGTACTTCTTGGTAGTTAACGAAACTTTAGAATTGGTTTGACTAAGACTCCAGTGAATGCAGCCAAAACACAGCAAGTAAATGATGAATTGTTTTCTCATATTATTAGATTGTTATTTCAATTTATATGCAAAAGAACTTTTTTTTAAAACAAAAATTGATTCGACTAGACCAAATAGTCCAAAAATTATACTTTGTGCCACTTTTTTTCGACTTCTTTTAAAAAAGAGAAAAGGATAATTAATAATATTGCATTGGTGCAAAGCATTTATAAAATAATTAATTACTTGCTAAAAATTTTGTTAGCAAGGCTAACAAGAAACATTTTGTTTTGGGGTATTTTCGTTGGAAATTTATTTACCAACGGCACCTTTGAATCTTTTATTAATAATGAGTCTGTTTTTTTTATTAATGTGCTTACTACTTTAATTTTATTTGCTTCCTTTCAATATATAAATACCTTATGGCTTTTACCAACCTACTTAAAAAACGGCCGATATAAAATCTATTTTACAGGAATAGCATCAACCATTATTGTTTACGGAGGATTGACTGCCCTTTATAATTATTTTTACGATAAATACATTACCGAAACGCCTTTTACCAGCTTCACTTTTATTGCGCTTGGTTCACAAAATCTGTATCTGGATATTCAAAATGGGCTAGTAGGTTTTTTCGAAGTTAGCGTTTTAGCCATGGTGCCGCTTTGTTTTTTTGGCTTTTTATTTTCGTTAGGGTGGTTCATGAACGATTACTTTCTTCAACAAAAAAGGCTTGAAAAGGCTTTAGCAGAGAAGGTTGAGTCAGAAATAGCACTAATTAAACATCAACTTAGTCCACACTTTTTATTTAACACGTTAAATAATTTATACAGCTTATCACTTAAAAAATCAGATGAATTACCGGATTTATTGATTCAACTTTCAAATATTCTCAGGTACATGATTGATGATTCCAAACAAAATTTTCTATCATTTGAAAAAGAAAAAGAAACCATGCTTGCCTATATAAATATTGAAAAATTAAGACTTAATAATTCCAATCAACTAAAATTCAACCTAAGCGCCGATAAATCAATATCGTTGCCACCATTATTATGGTTGCCTGTGTTAGAAAATGTTTTTAAACACGCTGATTTCATTGATTTAAATGAAAACAGCATCGTTTTTGAGTTTATCATTTTAAATAACCAATTAAAAATTTACTCAAAAAACAAGTTCAAAGAAAAAAAAGAAATTAATCAGATAAAACAAAATGCAGGTGGCTTTGGGCTAGAGAGCTTAAAAAAACGTTTAGATAATTTATATCCTAAAAATTATATTTACAAAGCTGAAAAGGAGAATGGTATATACACTATTGAAATAATAATTAATTTGAATTAAGCAAGAATAATGCAAAAACTAAAAGTTGTTATACTTGATGATGAACCTCTTGCAAGAGATGTTATTGCTTATTATTGCAATAAAGTTCCTAATATCGAAATTATTGCAAATTGTTCTACTGCAATTGACGCTGCTAACGTGATTAAAGAAAAAAAAGTTGATGTTATTTTTTTAGATATAAATATGCCTGAATTAAACGGTTTTCAGTTCTTAAAAACGTTATCAAAAGTACCGGATGTTATTTTTACTACAGCATACTCTGAATATGCAGCAGAGAGCTATGATTATAATGCAATAGATTACTTGGTAAAACCCATCAGTTTTGAGAGATTTCTGAAAGCAATACAAAAAACTAAAGAAACTTCAAATAATTATTCAGAAAATAAAGAATCAGAAGAAAATACGATGTTTGTTAAATCTGAAGGTAAACTTGTCCGAATTAATTTAAACGAACTACTATTTATAGAAGGCTTAAAAGATTATGTAAAGTTTTGCTTGCCTGGTAAAAAAATTATTGTTCATGGAAGCTTAAAGAAATCTGAGGATTATTTAAATTCAGTTTCGGGTAAATTTATTCGAGTTCACAAATCCTACATTGTTAACAGCGAAAAAATTAAAGAAATAGAGTCTTCGCAAATTACTTTAAATCATGAAAATCAAAATTATTGTATCCCTTTTGGCTCAACTTATGCCGAAACACTTGATAAAATAATAAATTCTAAGCGTTATTAAAAAGTTAATTGCTTTATTTCGTTTTGACTTCAACTTTTTTCTTGAATAAGAACAGACCATAAGTTATTAAAAAAGGCAGGGCTGAAACTAATATTTTAAAATTTAAGGTTATACACCCTATGAAGAAAATAAACAAATATAGAATCCCAATCGAAATGGCTCCGGCATGAATCAATTTGGCTTTAGAAGATTTTATAATAAATGTTGTAATTAAAATCAACTGACCTATAAATGGAAGAATCACGAACGGATGTAAAATAGATTTGATATCAGTGAATAATTTAGTCAATATATCCATTTCAACCTCAACAATAAAAGACTTTTGGCCACCTCCCCACTCTAAATAACCTATTAGAGAAAATAGAATTAAACAAACTTGATATATGCGGTATTTTTGCATCTTATCAATAAAAAACCAATATTCAAAACTTCCAATATTTTTATTCGTTGTTCATGCTCATCCAGAGCATATCCTTTAACAACTGAATGTTTTTACCTGTAGCGCTCGAAATAAAAATAAGCTCAACTTTTTGCTTGCCTTTTAAACGTTTGGTAATGTCTTTACGCATTTCTTCTTCTAACTCATCGTCCAATAAATCAGATTTCGTAACAGCTAATAAACGTTTTTTATCTAACAAATCAGGATTAAACTTTTTAAGTTCTTTTAATAAGATTTTATATTCATCTACTACATCAGTGCCATCACAAGCAACCATAAACAACAACATAGAGTTGCGCTCAATATGTTTTAAAAAGCGTAAACCGAGTCCTTTTCCTTCGCTTGCCCCCTCTATAATACCCGGAATATCCGCCATAATAAAGCTTTTGTAATTCCGGTATTTTACAATACCTAAATTTGGAACAAGTGTGGTAAAAGGATAATTGGCAATTTCGGGTTTTGCTGCACTTACAACAGATAACAATGTAGACTTGCCTGCGTTAGGGAAACCAACTAATCCAACATCGGCTAATACCTTTAACTCTAAAATTTTCCACTCCACTTTTCCTGACTCTCCAGGTTGAGCAAATTTTGGTGTTTGCAATGTTGGACTTTTGAAATTAGCATTTCCTAAACCTCCTCTACCGCCCGGCACAATAATCACTTCTTGTCCATCTTCGGTAATTTCAAATTCAATTTCACCGGTTTCAGCGTCACGTGCAATGGTACCTAAAGGAACTTCTAATATTTCGTCTTTACCCTGCTTGCCGCTGCTATTAGCACTACCGCCATTTTCTCCTTCACTTGCAATAACATGTTTGCGGTACTTTAAATGAATCAGTGTCCACAGTTGTTTATTTCCTTTAAGGATAATGTGTCCACCTCTGCCTCCGTTCCCACCATCGGGTCCGCCCATGGCTGTAAACTTATCTCTATGAAAATGCATAGAACCTGCACCACCTTTACCGGAGCGACAGCAAATCTTTACATAATCAACAAAGTTAGTATCCAAAGGAAGTAGTTCTAATTATTTTTTCTTTTTTTTAACCAATTTTTTAATTGGTTTTTTAGCCTGAACTTTTTTTGCAACTACCTTTACCTTTGCTTTTGCTTTTTTTACAACCTTTTTTGGTGCTGCCTTTTTAATTGTTTTTTTAGCAGTTACCTTCTTAACTATTTTTTTGGTTGATTTTACTTTTGGCTTATTACTTAACTTTTTGGCTTTTGCTTTAGTTTTTACAACTTTTTTAACTGGCTTTTTTGTTGCTTTTTTTACAGCTTTTTTAACCGGTTTTGGTTTAGTTTTATTAGCAGCCTTCTTAGCCGCCTTCTTTACTGGTTTAGCAGCTTTTTTAGTTTTTGCAGCAGGTTTAGCTTTAGTAGTTTCAGTTTTTTTAGCAGCTTTTTTAGCAGCTTTTTTAGTAGGCTTTTGAGCTGGTTTGCTTACTTTTTTAGGAGCAGCTTTCTGCTTTTTAAGTATAGATTTTGATTCAGCTTTCTCCTCTGCTTCGGCACGTTTGATGGCATCAATTTCTAATAGTAACTCAGGTTCAATATCATTTGCAACTTCAAAATCTTTAATGGTAAGATCCAAATGTTCAATATCGCTTTCTAAATGGGTTAACTCCATTTCAGCTTTAATGAACACAATTCTATCCACAATGTTTTTGAAAATTTGTTCTACAGTTCCAACGCCATTAATACTGTGAAATTTGGCTTGCTCACTGTAATATGTTTTTAATGGTAATGTTTTGTTGTTGTATTCCTGAATCCTGGTTCTGATAACGCTTTCATTTTGATCGTCGGCTCTGCCACTATCTTTACCACGATTTAATAAACGCTTAACCAATTCTTCATTCTCAACTTCCAAAGCAATCATCGCACTGATACCGGTTCCTTTTTTCTGTAATAAATCATCCAATGCTTCTGCCTGCACTGCTGTGCGAGGGAAACCATCGAAAATAAAACCATTGGCATTGGGATTGGCATCTAATTTGTGTTCAATCATTCCTATCACAATTTCATCACTTACTAATTGCCCACTATCCATAACAGCCTTTGCTTGTTTACCAAGTTCGGTTCCTTGAGCAATCTCATTTCTAAGAATGTCGCCCGTACTCAAATGTACAAGGTTGTATTTATTAATTAAATTTTCTGATTGTGTGCCTTTGCCTGCTCCCGGAGGTCCAAATAACACTAAATTCAACATTTTTTCCATAATTTATTTTTAAGCTAAAACGTATATTTCTTTTAAATTTCTTCCTAATCCATCGTAGTCTAAACCATAACCAACCACAAAATCATTCGGAATTTCAAGACCTACATAATCTATTTTAGTAGATTTTTTATAAGCATCAGGTTTCAGTAAGGCTGTGGCAATTTTAATTTTCTTTACATTTTTTCGTTCTAACACATCAACTAATTTTTCAATGGTTGTGCCCGTATCTACAATATCTTCGATAACAATTACAGTTCTGTTACTCAAATCTTCACTTAAACCAATTAGTTCTGTAACTGTTCCTGTGCTCGACGTTCCATGGTAACTTGCCAATTTTATGAAGGACAAATGGCAAGGAATATGAACTTCCTTTAGGAGATCAGATGCAAACATAAACGAGCCATTAAGTACCACTAAAAAAACAGGAAACTCATTTTCTAGTTCCTTATTAATTTTAGATGCAACTTTTGTTACTGCAGAAGCAATTTTTGCCTCATCTAAATATAGCTTAAATTGTTTATCCTTTAAAGTAACTAACTTGCTCATTTTAAGCAAATATAAGTGTTTTAATTAAACTAATTGCAATACTCCCCAAAATACGATTTGAGTTCTGGAAATTGACTTAAAAGCAAATAAAAAAGCCGATTCAAATTGAATCGGCTTAGACATAGAAGTTGTATTTTATTATTTATTCAAAACAATACGTTTAACTACTTTTTCAGAACCATTATCAATAGTTACAAAATAAACACCATTTGTATAGTTCTGTAAGTTTAAGTTAAATACATTATTGGTAACATTTTGGAATTGACTGCTACCCATCAATTGACCCATTACATTGTGAATGCTTACCTCAACATTTTGGTTTGATGCAAAAGTTGTTATTAAGCTCAATTCGCCATTCGTTGGGTTTGGATATAGCATAACACCGCTGTTAAACTCAGTAGCCTTAATACCTGAAGGAGTTCCACAAGACATAATTGGTAAAATAGCTGCATTATAATTTCTGGTATTACCCCATGCAGTTCTCACTTGATACCATGATTGTGCTGCAGGCACACCTGACCATTTTTCGTAAGCTCTATTTAAACCATTGCTATTACCACTATTAAAAACAACAGCCGTATCTGTAGCACCTGTAGGAAGAACAACTGAAGCAAAGAAACCACCCGAAGTAGGAGCAGTTACAGGAGCAGCAAAGTTGAAACGGAAAGGTTTAATAATTGGATTTGCAAATGCTAATGATGGATTACCACAGTAATTAACATTTGAAACCGAAGGTGCAGCTAAAATAGTTCCTAACGTAGTGCTTGTGAATCCTATAGATGCATTTGGAATGATGCCTGAAGGTGCACCTGTAAAGGTGGTTGACGTTGAGTTATAAATTCTCATACCAACTGTAGAAGCTGAGTTTCCACCTGTACCTCTTGTACCATCTTTATAAAATAAAACAATTACACCATTAATTTGAGCACCTGAAATAGCAGAGTAGTCAGCGTTGGTAAAATAATCAGCTTTTTCTAAATCCCCATAACAGTTATTACCCATAATGTAACCGGCATTTGGACTACAACCTGATGTCGAAACATCAGCTCCTGCACGAAATGCAAACAACGTATCTGTGGCAATGAAATGTGAAATTGTATCATTACAAGTTGGAGAAACACTGCAATTGGTAATTACGATAGTTTTAGAGTTATTACTTGTACCTAAAGAGTTAGTTGCAGCTACAGTAATTGTGTATGAACCAGGCGTAGTAAAATTGATGCTAGGGTTAGTAGCGGTATTGTTTGGATTAAAGGTTACACCTGCTGAAGGATTTGAACTCCATGCATAAGTTGGAATTGGATTACCGCTTGATAGATTGTTAACAGCTACAGCAGTATTAGTACAACCACTTGTGGGGATGCTAAAACTGGCAGTTGGAGCAGAAGCAGGTATGTTACACAAAGTTGCAGCACTTGTAGATAATTGACTTCTGAAAGTACCGTTAGCCATACAAGTTTGCATACGGGTACGTTGATCATTAGAAAACATATACATACAAACGTCGTTTGTGTAGTCCATAAAATTCATAAATAACTCACCGTTTGGTCCGTTACCACAAGAAACTTTAGGAAATGTAGGACAAGTACCATTGTTATCAGCTTGTTGAGTTGGTGTATCTGCACAAAAATCATTTCCGCAAGAAGCATCACCCCAAATATGACGCAATCCCAACCAGTGACCAACTTCGTGTGTAGTAGTTCTTCCTTTATGATAAGGTGCATTAGAAGCCGCAGTTCCGATACTTCCGAATGAATTACTTAACATAACAACTCCATCAGTTGTTGCTGTACCTAAACTTCCCGGAATACCGGTTAAACCCGAACCCGCAGGGAAAGTTGCATATCCAAGCAAACTGCTGCCTAAATTACATACCCACATGTTTAAATAACGTGTTGGGTCCCAAATCGTTGCCGGTTTAATTGTACCGTCAATGTATGTAGTAGTATATGGTCCTGATGTCCAACCATTTGTTGTGGCATTTTGCCTATCAATTCCCGGCTCTGTTAAAGTGGCGCCACTAGGATTTTTTTGAGCTAAACAAAATTGAATATCGCAATTAGCTTTCAATGAAGCAAAAACAGATGGAATATTAGTGTTGTTAAGTCCAGTTCCTGCAAAGTCTGCATTTAAAATGTTAATTTGATCCTGGATTTGTGCAGCACTTAAATTATGACCAACACCTACTGCTTGATTAGGGTGAATTACGTGAACAACCACAGGAATGGTATAAACAGGCATTTGCCCTTTGTTTTGTTGTTGATGTTTAACAAACTCCTCAACCTTTTCATTAAACCACTTATCCCATTGTTCACCCGGTACCTGAGTTCCACATCCACGGTTTTGGTATTTCTTTTCTTCTGTTACTGCTGCACCAGTGGAATTACCAAGTGCTTTTTTCCCGCTTTGCGCTGATAATGCAAAACAAGACGCCAAAGCCGGCGCTAATAATAATAGTTTTATTTTCATTGTATGTGTTTATTTTGACCAAGTTAGTGAATTAAAGCCCTAATTCAAAAACTTTAGTAACACTAATTACATAATTGGTCGAAATCAATGATGAAGTAACCCAAAAACTAAGACATCGTCAATTTGTTCGTAGCCTAGCTTCCAATCTTCAAAAAAGGTGAGTAACGTATTTTTTTGTTCATTAGCTGTTTTGCCATGCAAGTTTAGGAGTAACTCTTTAAAGCGTTTTGTGGTTAATTTTTTATTTTTTCCGCTTCCAAATTGATCGGCATACCCATCTGTAAAAAAGTAAACACAATCTCCTTTTTCAAGCAGAATTTCATGGGTATCAAATTTATGATTAATTGGCGTGTGCCCTCCAATAGAAACTTTAGTGGCTTTAATTTCGTCTAATATTCCCTCTTTTTTAATCCTGTAACATGGTCGGTTTGCTCCCGAATAGGTTATTATAATATCATTATTGGAGCCATACTTGACTTTAAATAAAGCAATATCCATTCCATCCTTAGCGGCATTCAAATCATTTTGTTTTAAAGTTAAACGAATGGTGTTATTAACCTCTTCAAGAATCTCTGCAGGAGTCTGGAATTTAAGATATGCTTTTTCCAACTGCTCAATGGAAATTAAACTCATTAGAGCACCCGGAACACCATGCCCGGTGCAATCAGCAATGGCGACTAAACACTCGTTTTCGTTAATTTTTTTAAACCAATAAAAATCACCACTTACAATATCCTTTGGCTTGTAAAGAATGAAATAACTTTTCAAAATCTCATCAATATTGCTAAAATCGGGCAGCAAAGCTTCTTGTATATGCTTGCTATATAAAATACTGTCTGTGATTTCTTGATTTTTTAACTGCAATTCTTGTTTCTGAACAACAATTTCTTGTGTTCGTTCTTGCACTTGTTTTTCTAGAAGAACATTCTGGTTTTCCAACAATTCCTTTTTTTCCTTTTCCTGTCGTATAGTTTTTTCAGCCAACTCAGCATTGTTTAGCAATTGGTCTTTGAGTGATTTATTTATGAGAGCAAATTCTTTACTTAGAAAAGCACTCATAAATAATGGAATTGAAAGAACACTTAAGCCTAAAAAAAATAGACCAATTGACGGCGATTTGTATAAGCTTGTTAAAACACTCGCTGTAATTAAGAAAAATGTGAATCCAATTATACCTAGTCCAAGATAATTTGCGCCGTGCCTCTTTTTAAAAACCGAAACAACGGCAATAATTGTTAAACCAAAGTACCCAAAAAGAAAAATGACCACATCACAAAAAATCCTTGCTTCATGAATTTGTAATAAATTAAAAAAGAAAAAACTAAAATAAACTACCATCATTAAATAGAAATACCAATTGTACTTTAACTTAAACAAATTGTAAACTAAAATAGTAAGTGAACACAAAGCCAATGGTACCATGAACGAATAAAAGCGCTCCAAGAAAGTATATAATCCGGGATCTTCTATGTACATGAAAATAATTAAAATAATGCATACCAAACCAAGGGGTGCCAAGAAAAGAAAGTAGTATAGGTTAAACTTATTTTCTCTATAAGTGATAAAGAGGAAAAAATGAATACAGGCAAGGGCTATAAAAAAAGCACCTATACCTGACAAAAAATAAAGAAATGCGTTCTTTTCGCTTTCGGTTTCAATAAAATCATCTACTGTACTCAACTCCATCAGCGGATAAGGATTCATGCTTGAAGTCTCCCTCAATTTCAAATTAGAAAAATGAATTACAATGACATGTAACGAGTCGTTAGTTTTTTCAATCGTGATTGGTTCATTATCAAAAACGATGCATTTTTCATTTTCCAATTTATTTGAAGGTATGCCGTTTTTTTTAATTATTTGTCCATCCAAAAAAATACTTGAAGCACCAATATGTTGCAAATCAACTATAAAAGATGAAAATGTGCTTTGAGGTAAAAACTGATAATAAAGCCTGATTGTATATTCCTTTTTGCCTTTCAGTTCCTTCTCGGCTTCACCATCATAAAATATCGTTTTCCAATTTTTATCATCGTAATTCAATTCGCAATAACTTGAATCAAATCCGGAATTAACTCTTACATAAATTTTTTGAGTGATGGATTCTTGACCAAATGAAATAACTCCAATGTTACTTTTAACCTGCTTTGTCTCTTTTCTTTGATTTTTATCTCCAAGTGTTACAATTATTGAATCAGGCGGTAAGGCCTTACAAATCATTACAGCAGTAATGGATAATATAAAGAAAAAAATACGCATGTAAATGCACTAATTGTCTGCTTGAAGAAAAGGATAACGGTAATCTGTAGGAGGCACCCAGGTTTCTTTAATCGTTCTCGGACTAACCCATCTTAATAAATTAACTTTGTGCCCTGCCTTATCATTGGTTCCACTTCCTCTGGCCCCACCAAAAGGTTGTTGACCCACTACTGCACCGGTACACTTGTCGTTAATATAAAAATTACCTGCTGCGTTACTCAACTTTTTAGTAGCTAAGTCAATCACGTAACGATCATTGGCAATAATTGACCCCGTTAAGGCATAAATACTGGTACTGTCTACAATTTCCAATAATTCCTCAAATTTTGAATCATCATAAACATAAATTGTTAAAACCGGACCAAACAATTCCTCACACATTGTGGTGTATTTAGGATCATCAACTCTAATAGCAGTTGGTTCGATGAAGTAACCAACAGATTTATCTGCATTTCCTCCAACAATTATCTCAACGCCTTTATCTGTTTTTGCTTTTTCAATTGCACCTTTTAGTTTATCAAAACTTTTTTCATCAATTACTGCATTAATGAAATTTGTAAAATCTTCGGTACCACCCATTTTCATGGTTTTTACATCAGCAACGAATACCTCTTTAAACTCAGGCCACATGCTTGCCGGAATATAAGCTCTTGAACAAGCGCTACATTTTTGACCTTGGTATTCAAATGCGCCACGGGCAACAGCCACAGCACTCTCTTTTACGTCAGCTGAATTATGAATGACGATAAAATCTTTACCTCCTGTTTCACCAACAATTTTTGGATATGACTTATATTTGTGAATGTTGTTTCCAATTGACTTCCAAATATTCTGAAAAACTTCAGTACTACCGGTAAAATGAATTCCTGCGAAATCCTTGTGATTAAATATCACCTCTGCAGCATCTGGTCCACTTGGATAAATTAAGTTAATCACACCGGCAGGAACACCCGCCTTTTTAAACACCTCCATTAAAACATTTGCACTGTATACTTGTGTATTACTTGGTTTCCAGACAACAGTATTACCCATCATTGCACAGCTTGTTGGTAAATTCCCTGCAATAGCAGTAAAGTTAAATGGAGTTAATGCATAAATAAATCCTTCCAAAGGTCTCCATTCAATGCGATTCCACATACCAGGTCCGCTAATCGGTTGCTCTGCATATATTTCCGTCATAAATGAAACATTGAATCTCAAGAAATCAATTATTTCACACGCGCTGTCTATCTCAGCCTGAAAAGCATTCTTACTTTGCCCTAACATTGTGGCAGCATTTAACTTTGCACGGTAAGGGCCGGCAATTAAATCAGCAGCCTTAAGAAATATACTGGCTCTTTGTTCCCAAGGTAAATTGGCCCATTTCTCTTTTGCGGCAAGCGCTGCATCTATAGCTTGTTGTATATGTAATTTATCACTTTTATGAAACTGACCTAAAGTATGCTTGTGGTCATGAGGAGGATGCAAACGTGCAACTACATTGCTTCTGACTTCTTTTCCACCAATGTACATTGGCACATCGATTTCAACACTTCTTAGTTGAGCAAGCATAGCTTGTAATTCTCTTCTCTCCGGGCTACCGGCTGCGTACTGCTTTATTGGTTCGTTAACCGGGGCTGGTACTTTATAAATTCCTTTTGGCATAAATTAAGATTTAAGGACTAAAGATAGCTTTTATTTCACATCCCTAAAACCTAAATTAACAACATTTGTTATTAATTTTGTGGGCATAAATAATCAAAAAAAATATTACACGCTTGTACTGCTTTTTGTTGCCGCCTTTACCATTTTAAGCGCTTTCAGGATACTAAACTTAAGTTTTAATTACGATTTTGAATCGTTTTTCCCAAACGAAGACCATGAACTTGAAGTTTACAATAATTACCGTAAAACCTTTGAATACGATAACGAATTTGCATTAATAGCTATTGAAAACAAAGCTGGTATATTCAACAAAACATTTCTTTTAAAAGTAGATAAGTTTTGTAAAGAAATTGAACATGTTCAAAACGTTGTTAGAGTTAATTCTCCAACAAACTTAAAAAACATCAGTTTAGGAGGCCTCATTCCCGTTCAAACAAGAATCCTACATATCGATGATGTAAGTCTTTATAAAGAAGATAGTGCTTTAATTTACCAATCACCTTATTTAATTGGCTCTTTTTTTCCGGATAATGCAAAATCGTTAAGCATATTTATTAAAACCAAAGATATTTTAACTAAAGATGAGTGTGATTTACTTGCAAAGGATTTAACCGGCATTATAAATCGTTATCAGTTTGAAGAGGTTCATTACGTTGGCAGAATCTTTGCTCAGGATGTTTACTTAAAAAATTTACAAAAAGAGTTTACCTTATTTTTAATTCTCTCGTTTGTTGTAGTTATTATTTTCTTATGGTTCAGTTTTAGAAGTCTATATGGAATTATTGTACCGATTACTATTGTATTGTTATCTGTATTATGGACACTCGGCATAATGGATTTAATTGGCAAACAAATTGATATCATGTGTACCATGTTGCCAACGATGGTTTTTATAGCAGGGATGAGCGATGTGGTTCATTTTTTCACAAAGTACTTCGAAGAACTAGCAAAAGGTACTGTTAAAGAAAAAATATATCCATTAATTTTAAAGGAAGTTGGATTCCCTACTTTTCTTACGCTCTTAACTACAGTTGTAGGTTTTTTATCGTTATTATTTTCCTCGATTCAACCTATTAGAGACTTTGGAATTTACACATCCATAGGTGTAATTATTGCATTTATACTTAGCTATACATTACTTCCTGCCCTTCTCTACTTTTTTACACCAAAAAAACTCATCAGTGTTCATGACAGTAACAACTCTACTACACGAATAATGCGTAATGGATTATTTTGGATTTTCAGAAATCAGAAAACCATTTTAGTTATTTCTGTTATAGTAGTTGTTGTATCAGTTATCGGCGTTACCAAAATAAAAGTGAATAATATTTTGCTGGAAGACTTAAGTGAAAAAGTGAAAATCAAACAAGACTTTAATTTCTTTGATAAACACTACAGTGGTGTAAGACCACTTGAGATTTTAGTTACCACTAAACAAAAAAATGTTTTGGACACAATTGTTTTAAAAGAAATTTATAAGGTAGAAAATTTCATCAAGAAGGAATTTAAGGCAGGTTTTGTAGTTTCTTTACCCTCGCTAGTAACGAACATTAACGGTACAGTAAATAATGGTCAAAAAACAAATCTACCCGTTGGTGAGGATTTAGAGGAAATTTGCCGCATCATTAGAGACAACAAAAAAAATAAAGAGATAAAACGATTGCTAACAAGTGATTTAAAAGAAACACGTATTAGTGCTAAAATAAGAGATGAAGGAAGTTTAATAATCAGTGAACGAAATAAGAATCTATTAAACTTCATTAATACCGGTTGCGATACGAATCTGGTAAATTTTAAAATTACGGGCGCAGCTCACCTGATTGACAGAAACAATGAATACATGGTGGATAACATGACGCAGGGTTTTGCATTTTCGCTAATCATTATTGCAATACTTACTTTCTTTCTTCATAAAAGCTGGCGAATGATTTTGGTATTTTTCCTTCCAAACATATTTCCGCTGCTTGTTATTGCGGGCTTTATGGGTTACGCAGGCATAGAACTTAAGGCAGCTACTTCTTTGGTTTTTAGTATTGCCTTTGGTATTGCTACGGATGATACGATACACTTTATCTCTAGACTAAAAATTGAATTAAGTTATAGAAAGAGTTTGCTTTATGCATTTAAACGTACCTATTTTGAAACCGGTAAACCAATTATTTTAACAACGTTTATTTTAATGGGTGGCTTTATGAGTTTGATGCTTAGTGACTTTCAAAGCACCTTTTATTTTGGTTTCTTAATCTGTATTACAGTTATTGTGGCTGTGTTGGCAGATATTTTCTTACTACCGGTACTTCTATTCTTAATTTATAAAAAGAAAAAATGAACCTAGAGGTTATACAAACAGCCGACGGTAGTTTAACCTTATTGAATATTGATACTGGCTGTTACTATCATTCCATCCACGGCGCTCTAAGTGAAGGTCAATTGGTTTTTGTTGAATACGGATTAAAATATGCTATTGAAAAATTTCAGTCTCCTGTAAATGTTTTAGAAGTTGGCTTTGGTGCCGGCTTACATACCTACCTGACTTTACTGGAGGCTTCAAAATTAAAGCATCCTGTTTTTTGCACCAGCATAGATATTGAACCAGTTGATTTAGAAATTTGCAAAAAGTTAAAGTATCCTGATCTTACAGATAATCCATCACTTAAAGAAAATTACTTCGATCTGATACAAACAGAATGGGGCCAAACAAAACAAATAAATTCGTTTTTTACGCTGGAAAAATTAAAATGTAACATTTACGATTTTAATTATAATATTCCTTATCATGTTGTTTATTATTCAGGTTTTTCACATCAGGCAACACCGGAAGTTTGGGAAAAAGTTATTTTTGAAAAAATGCATACAGCCTTACCGGTTGGTGCCTGTATTGTTACACATTGCGCTAAAGGAATTTACAAACGACTTTTAAAAGAAATTGGATTTAAAGTTGAAAGGTTAGACGGACCGCCCAGAAAAAATGAAGTAACTAGAGCGATCAAGATTTAGTTTAAAATCAACTCAGGCATTCCAACAGGTGCAGTATCATAAAATGCCAGTTCGTGTATTGTTGTTTTAACGTATTTAATTATTGGAAAGGTGCTTAAAATATCCATTACCTCTTGTTCGCTAACTGCTTCGATATAAGCCCAAACATTTTTACGATCCATATCTAAAGAGTACGATAATACTACACGGTTATCCAATAGCTGATTAACAACAGCTCTTTGTTCAGGAATTAAATTATAAAGTTCCTTTGTAAAAGATTCAGGTAATTTTAAGTTTACTAAAAAAACGTCCTTCATGGTGCAAATTTAAGCTATTATTCAATAGAAAATTCACTTATTTTGAAATTACTCTAAACTCTGTTCTTCTGTTTTTTGCCTTATTTTCTGCAGTATCATTCTTCACTTTTGGCTTGGTATCACCATATCCTTTATAAGTTAATCTTCCGGCTGCAATTTTACCTTCATTAACTAAATATTCTACCACCGATTTAGCTCTGTTATTGGAGAGCGTTAAGTTAGCTTTTTTATCCCCGTCACTATCCGTATGGCCTCCAACTTCGATTTTCAAGCTTGGGTTTTTTATTAAAAAATTAACCAGTTTATTTAACTCCACTTTACTTTCTGCCTTCAAATCCCATTTATTGACATCAAAAAACACATTCTTTAGTTCAATTACACTGCCTGTATCAATTGGTTGCAATGGAATATCAAGGACATAAGGCTTTGTAAAATCAGCCACTTTGTTTTTAAGTATAAAGTTATCGCTGTAAAATGCATAACCTTCTTTACTTACATTAACCATGTAATTTTTATTCGAAGTAAGTGTTACAAAAAATTCACCATTTTTTTGGGAGAATGATTGTGTTACTTTTTCCTGTTTATCTAAATCAAATAATTCGAAGGTTGCTTCCAATGGTTCTTTAGTTTTTGAATTATAAATTTTACCCTTTACATAGGTAATTTTTTCGGGCCTTACATCTTCCGGCAATTCAAATTGATAAATATCCAAATCACCGTATCCACCTTCTCTTTCACTGGCAAAGTATGCTAAGTTCCCGGCAGGATCTACTAATAAACTATTTTCATTTTTAGCTGAATTAATCGGATAACCTAAATTAACTGCCGGCCCCCAATCTCCATTAGGTTGGCGCTTACTCATAAATAAATCGGTTCCGCCTAATCCAGGTAAACCATTGCTTGCAAAATACAAAGTCATGTTATCTGCATGAATAAAAACGCTTTCTTCTTCACCTGCAGAGTTGACATTCTCATTTAACTTAACAGGTTGTTTAAATTTTCCATCATCACCAATTTCACTCATGTAAATATCTACATCTTTAGCACTTGGACCTCTTCCTGTGTATCCCTTAATGAAATAAAGTGTTTTACCATCACTGCTAAAACTTGGTTGTGTTTCCCAGTTTTTGCTATTAATTAAATTTCCGCCGTTTCTTGGTTTACTCCAACGACCATTAACCTTTACAGAATAAAAGATATCACAGCTTCCAAATCCTTTTCTATCCTGACCGCCATAATCACCGAACTCATCGGAGCAGGATGCAAAAAACATAATGTTACCATCGGCAGATAAGGTAGGTGCTCCTTCGTTACCATAGCTATTAATATCATTTAAAGGAAATGCAGTTTGCCAAACATTTTTTTCTTTGTAACTCATGTAAAAGTCTTCATTAAAAGCACCAACAATATCTTTTCGTGGAATGGCTCTTGTAAACATAAATTGTTTACCATCGGCACTAATGGCAGGAAAGTACTCACCGTTTTCGGTATTGATGCCAGGACCAACATTAATAGGCTTAAAAGGCTTTGGATTTTTAACCAGATTAATTGCAAAGTCAGCATTCTTAACTTCTTTCTCGGCATCAGCTTTTAAAGTGGGGCTAATTCGTTCGAATTTTAAAAAATTCTGAAAGGATTGTTTAGCATTTTCATACTGTGCTTCTGCCTTATAAGCCTGACCGAGATAATAGTTATTGTCAGTCATAAATTTTGGGGCTATTAAAATGGCTTGCTTATAATAATCTATTGCCTGTTTTGGTTTATTCTTCATCATCAGAAAATCCGCATAAGCTGAATTAGCTTCAGCGAAGTTTGGATCCTCTTTAATAGCAGCAATTATCTTTTTCTCAGCTTCTTCATCATTTCTCATGCTGAATAGCTTTTTACTTTCCTCAAATAACTTAATTGCCTTTTTATTCGTTGTTGTGTATGCTCCCGGAGGTAAACTGCTTTGAGCCAAACAAAATTGCCCAGCGAAACAAAGTAAAAGAAATGTATAAAATTTTTTCATGTTACAATCCTGCCCAGCTTTTTAAAGTTAATTTTTGCTTATCAGTTAACTGCTCTGACACTTTAATTTTATTTTTTTGAACCACGTCCACTTTCATTGCGTTGGCCTGAAGTGTTTTAATCTTATACTTTCCTTTCTTACGCTTAGGTCTAGCCACTTCAAATGTAACTAAATCACCTTCCTTGGTTTGATTGTAGTAATTGGTAAACACGTCTTTAATTGTATTCATATCAACAACCTTGCCATTAACCTTTGTTATTTCATCACCCTCTTTAAATTTTAATTTTTTACCAAATTCATCCATTTGATGAGTATTGTAAACCACTAATCTGAAGGTAGATTGGTTAAATCCATAGTCTACTCCACCCATGGTAATTTCTTTTGATTTAGCTTCCTTAATAAATTCGATTCCAATTTTGGTTAAAATCTCTTTCATTGGTAGAGGTTGATTGCCGCCTACATGCATCCTTAAAAATTTTCCTATCTCAGGGTATGTCATTTGCTCAATTTCCTTAAACAAATCCTCATCATTAAACGATTTATTTTTACCATACTTTAGCGAAAGGTCTTTCATTAAATCCTGTGTGCCATATTTACCCGAACTTAAATCACGAAGTAAAATATCCAGACACATTCCAATAACAGCGCCTTTTTCGTATACATTACTATACTGGCCGTGTACCTTTTCGATTAAAACATTTTTACTCATCCAGGTAAAACTCATGGTATCGTTAAATGCCGCCAGGCTACCATTGTATTTTTCCATCATGGTATTAATTAAATCATCTACGGTAGTCAAACCACCTTTACATTGCGCATGATGTGCTGCATACTCTGTCATCCCCTCGTATAACCATAAATGCTCACTCATGGCTGGATTATTAAAATCAAACTCACCAATCTGAGTAGCATGAATATTTAATGGTGTAACAATATGAAAAAATTCATGTGCTGCAACATCTCTTATTTCCTGTTTGATGGCAGTACTATCATCTTCATACAACACGTAAAACGACGAATATGAATGTTCCAATGCACCACTTGCTCCAGAGAGTGTAGCTTTATTGGTAAAATAAAACAGAAAGGCATATTTATTTACCGGCAATGTACCTCCCAAGTATTTACGCTGAACATCCAATAGCTCGGTTAAGGTATTGGCTATAAATTTTGAAGTTATTTTTTTGTTTGGTGAGTATACACTCACTAAAACCTGTGTATTGGCAACCTGAATAGAGGTAGTATCAGGAAGTGTATACATAATAGGAGAATCAACCAAATCATTATAATTAAAAACTGTAATGATATCCTTTGATTCACCAATTTTTAAATTAGATAAACCTGTGCTTGGGTAAAAGCCATTAGGCTTGGTAAACTCAAGTACAAAGTTTGCCTTGATGTAATTTTTAAAGTAGCCAAATAAATTGTGCGTATTGATGCTAAAGTTTTTACCATCTTCAAAATTACTTCCACCCGGTTCAAACACAACTTTTTTATCAACGCTTGCATTACCGGTTTTGTCAAATGTATCGTCAACTTCGTAGCTTATTTTTTCAATTAAGTTGGCGGGAGTCAGTTTATAACGATTGTCGTCTAACTTAACAACTGAAATAGCGGTACCATTTTTTCCTGTTACTTTAAAATTAGAAATGAATTTACCAAAGTCATAAACTTCATAAGTGCCCGGTACCATGGCCGGAAAACAAAACTCAATTTCTGTTTCTTTGATGGTTGGAGGAGTTAATTCAACTAATAATTTATCGTTTTTAACTGTAGTTAAATTTACTGAATAGTAATAGTTTTCATCTGCACTTAAAAAATTGATACAGGAAACCAAAAAAAGTAAAAGTATTTTTTTCATTCTGATTTTTTTATAATTGAAAATTATTGTTGTTTGATTTAAAAATGAATTAACGGTATAACAAGTCTAAATTTTTCCACTTGTACTTAATCCAAAAAATTGAAAAGGTTACGACCAACATACATAAATTTAACATCATTTCAGCCATACCATTGTTGTATTCAACAGCAAAGATTGAATAGGCCTTAAGAACAGAAACCTTGGATGTTGTAAATATGGTTACAATTAAATTATTGGCGCAGTGAATACCAAAAGCAAGTTCCAAACCTTCATCTAATAAAGTAATAATTCCTAAAAACAAACCGAAGGTGAAGTAATAAAAAAACATACTAAAAATACCATACTCCTTCACTTCCGGATTCGACATGTGCATAAGTGAAAATATAAGTGAAGTAATTAGAACAGGAAATAAGCCTTGTTTTAATCCAATAGAAAGACCTTGTAAGGTATAACCTCTGAACAGAATTTCTTCCCACAAGGTTTGAATTGGGATAAATACGGCTAAAATAGCAAGACTGCCCAAAAACTTCGGTAAATCGAATGTTAAGGTGAAATTTTCGGTATCTAAGAGATATTGGATGATTAAAGTAAAAATTAGCAAACAGGCCCATAAGAAAAACCCGAACCAGAATTTACGAGCTCTGAATTTAGAGAAACCCGTTATGACACTCAATAAAGTTTTTTTATGGATTTTATATAAGCCAACCAAAAATAATATCATGGTTACAATAAAAATAGAAAATACAAGTAACAGCATGATATTTCTATTAATATCCATTCTATCGGCATTGAACAATATACTATTGTTCTCAATAATTTCTTTATCCGGAATACCCAAACTTCTTGCTCTTATTAGTAACGGATATACTAGTACGCTTGGATAAATAAAATAACCCGTTAAGGCCAATACAATAGTTAAAGCATACATGTATAACTTATTGTAACCGGTACTAATTCCTTTTAGGATAAATTTATTTTTAAACTCAGTCTCCGCTGGTTTTTTAGATTCAGTTATCTGGTCGTTTAGATTCAATCTAAATTTTTAGGAAATCAATATTAGATTATAAATATAAGTATTTTTATCAAAAAAATTAATGAAAAAGGCCATAGTTATTTTAGCAGGAACCCTACTCTTTTTATATTCCTGTACCGAATCCAAACAACTTAAAACATTTTATACTGTTGAAGAATTGGGAGAAGCCCTTTTCTTTGATCCTATTCTTTCAAGAGACAGCACCATCAGTTGTGCTAGTTGCCATCAACCGCAATTTGCCTTTGCAGATAACAAAGCTGTTAGCGATGGATTTAATAAACAAAAAACGGATAGAAACACGCCGTCATGTATGAACATGAGTGCCCGGAATGCTTATTTCTGGGATGGACGCGCCGAAACACTTGAAGAGCAAGCGCTTGGTCCTATTGAAAGTCCGGTTGAAATGAATCTTCCCTTAAGTATTGCTATTAAACGATTGAAGCGAAGTGAACAATACAGACAATCATTCCTTGCTGTATTTAATGCAATGCCTACCATCCAAAATATGGCTACTGCCCTGGCTGATTATCAAAGAACCTTAGAAACAAACGATAGTCCTTTTGATAATTATTTAACCGGCAGAGATACAACGCAGTTAAGCGAAAGTGCAAAACGCGGTTTAGAATTATTTAATACAAAGGCTAAATGTTTTGATTGTCATTTTGGTGTTGATTTTACCGGTAACGATAAATACAAAAACATTGGTTTATACAATGGCAAAAATTATAACGATGCCGGTAGATACAAAATCAGCAATAATCCAAAAGACTTAGGTGCCTTTAAAACACCAGGACTTAGAAATATTGCCCAAACAGCTCCATACATGCACGATGGCAGTATTAAAACATTAGCAGATGTGATTGACTATTATAACGAACCTGATAAATTAGTTCCAAATAGTATTAATCGTGATACCTCTCTACGCAAACCATTAGGGCTAACAGCTGCAGAGAAGAAAGACCTTGAGAATTTTTTACTTAGTTTAAGCGATAAACGTTTTCCTAAAAAATAAATCAAAGGTTTTGATTTATTTGAGTTAGGTTAAAGTGTTGCAGGCTTAATTAACTCAAAGCTTCCTTTATCAGTATTTAAACTAGCTAAAGCGCCAACAGGCAAGGTTAGTTTATTTTCGATGTGTCCAATCATAAAATCGGACACAGCAGGTATTTTTAAATTAGAAAAATGTTGCGATAAAACCTCCTCGGTTGTAAATGCTTTGGCAGGTTCTTCCGCTAAACATTTACTACACTTACCAAAAATAATTCCGGAAACATTATCAAAGATGCCGGCTAATTTTAGTTGCGTCAACATGCGGTCAATGCTATAAGGCTCTTCCTTTGCCTCTTCTAAAAACAAAATGGCTCCTTTAAAATCCGGAAGGTATTTACTGCCGATTAAACTTGTTAATACAGTTAAATTACCTCCCCACAATTCGCCGCTTGCAATGCCTTTGCTATGTATTTTGGGTTGCAAATCAGTTAAAGGATTTTTTGGATATTGAATAGCCTCTGCATTCATACACACGCGTTTAAAAACATCAGTAGTAAAATCGTTCCAACCTGAATTGCCAACAGGACCATGAAAAGTAATTAAACCCGTTTGATTGGTGATGGCCAGTAATAAAGCTGTTATATCACTAAAACCAATTAAGATTTTTGGATTTTGTTTGATTAAAGAATAGTCTAGTAAATCAAGAATGCGAGCGCAACCCCAACCTCCCTTCATACAAAAAATAGCGCTGATGGATTTATCCCCAAAATACTGATTTAGTTCATTTGCTCTTTCAGCATCCGTTCCGGCAAAATAACCATGTTTTAAATTTAAGGTTTTACCAAGTACAACTTCAAATCCAAATCCTGTTAAAATATTGGTGAAGGTTTCAACTTGTTTTGTATCCCAAACGGCACCCGCAGGTGAGGAAATAGCGACTTTTGCTCCTTTTTTTAGTGCTTTAGGAAAAATTTTACCTGCAGAAGGAACTAATTCACTTGCCATTAAAGGCGAGCCAATTAATGTTGTTAAACTTATTGCCAAACCCGATTTAAGAAAATGCCTTCTATCTGTCATCATCTATGAAGTTTAGCGTTGATACTTATAACGTTTTACATACCTGTACCGTGACAGTTTTTGTATTTTTTACCGCTTCCACAAGGACAAGGATCGTTTCTGCCAATTTTTGGTTCAACGCGTATTGGTTGTACTTTAGGTTTTTGCTTGGCATTTTGTTCTTCAACAGCATTTTCATCACGCGTTTCAACTAAGGCCTCCTTTTTTTGAACAGGCGCTTCATTGGTAAATTGTGCCAGTTGGTTGTTATCACTTTGTTCGTCGTTAGGTAAATAACTCTTCATTAAAAACGAAATAATTTCTTTATTCGTTTTAATAATCATTTCCTTAAACAAGTTAAACGATTCCAATTTATAGATAACCAACGGATCTTTTTGTTCTAAAGAAGCATTTTGAACGGCTTGCTTTAAATCATCCAATTCGCGCAAATGCTCTTTCCACGCTTCATCAATCATTAACAACACAACACTCTTCTCAAAATTTGCGAATGCTTCTCTTCCCTTTGTATCGTAACCTTTACGGAGTTCTGTTATAATTTGTAAACCTTTAATACCATCCGTAAATGGTAGAGCAATGTTTATAAACGTGTTATTAGGATTAGTGAATACATCACGTATTTCTTTAAACACAACTGCACAAATTTTTTCTACTTTATCGTGATAGGCTTTTTGCAGTGCTGCAAATAAATTATCAATTAAGGCATCTTCTTTTTGTGATTTAAAATCTGAATCAGTAAATGGCGATTCTATACCAAACACACGAATACACTCTAAACTAAAGCCTTCATGATCTTTAGATGGTGCATACTCTTCAACGATACTGGTACTAAGTTCCAACATCATGTTAGCAATGTCGATACTGATTTTATCACCATACAATGCGTTACGTCTGCGTTTGTAAATTACATCACGTTGCGCATTCATTACATCATCGTATTCAATTAAACGTTTACGTGTACCAAAGTTGTTTTCTTCAACTTTCTTTTGTGCACGTTCAATTGACTTAGTAATCATACTGTGTTGAATAACCTCCCCTTCTTTTAATCCCATTCTATCCATTAACGAAGCAATACGCTCGCTACCGAATAAACGCATTAAGTTATCTTCCAAACTCACAAAAAACTGAGATGAACCTGGGTCACCTTGACGACCGGCCCTTCCGCGTAACTGGCGGTCAACCCTTCTACTCTCATGACGCTCCGTACCAATAATTGCTAAACCACCTGCTTCTTTTACACCAGGCCCCAGTTTAATATCCGTACCACGACCAGCCATGTTAGTTGCAATGGTTACTGTTCCAGCTTTACCTGCTTCAGCAACGATATCAGCTTCCTTAGCATGTAATTTAGCATTTAACACATTATGTTTGATGCCTCTTAATTTTAGCGTACGGCTTAGTAACTCAGAAATATCTACTGTTGTTGTACCAATTAAAACAGGTCTTCCTGCAGCTACCAGTTTAGCTACTTCCTCAATAACAGCGTTGTATTTTTCGCGTTTTGTTTTGTAAACTAAATCCTGCTCATCCTTACGGGATATGGCTCTGTTGGTTGGTATTTCAACAACTTCTAATTTATAAATATCATAAAACTCTTGCGCTTCAGTTGTAGCTGTACCGGTCATACCGGCCAACTTGTTATACATACGGAAGTAATTTTGCAAGGTAATAGTTGCATAGGTTTGTGTAGCAGCTTCAATTTTTACATTTTCTTTTGCTTCAATTGCCTGATGTAATCCATCGCTGTATCTTCTTCCTTCCATGATACGGCCTGTTTGCTCATCCACAATTTTAACCTGTCCACCATCAATAACGTATTCCTGATCTTTTTCAAATACAGTATAAGCTTTTAATAATTGTTGCACTGTGTGAATACGCTCACTCTTCACACTAAAATCTCTCAACACAACTTCTTTCGCTTCAGCTTTCGCTTTTGGATCTAAAATATTTTTTTCGATTTCAGCTACCTCATCACCAACATTAGGGATAACGAAGAATTTAGGATCATCAGTGTTACCGGTTAAAAAGTCAATTCCTTTTTCCGTTAAATCAACCTGATTGTTTTTTTCTTCTACGGTGAAATAAAGTTCTGCATCAATTTTATGCATCTCTTTATTTTGATCCTGCATGTAGTAATTTTCTGTTTTTTGTAACAAAGCCTTTACACCTTGTTCACTTAAAAACTTAATTAATGCTGTATTTTTTGGTAAAGCGCGGTGTGCTCTTAACAATGGAATACCTGCTTCTTTTTCTTTTCCTTCAGCAAATAATTTTTTTGCTTCCGTAATACAAGTTTGAACGTAAAGCTTTTGCGTGTTTACAATTTTTTCAACACGCGGTTTGTATTCCATGAATTCGTGCTTATCACCTTGTGGCGTTGGACCACTAATGATGAGTGGCGTTCTGGCATCATCAATCAAAACGCTATCCACCTCATCCACAATTGCAAAATTGTGTTTTCGTTGCACTAACTCCTGCACATCACGTGCCATGTTATCTCTTAAGTAGTCAAAACCAAATTCATTATTGGTACCGTAAGTAATATCGCATAAATAAGCTCTGCGGCGCTCTTCGGTATTTGGATCGTGTTTGTCAATACAATCAACGCTTAAGCCATGGAACATAAATAAAGGTGCATTCCACTCGCTATCACGTTTTGCAAGGTAGTTGTTAACTGTTACCACGTGCACCCCACGGCCAGCTAAAGCATTTAAAAACACAGGTAAGGTAGATACTAATGTTTTACCTTCACCGGTAGCCATTTCAGAAATTTTACCCTGGTGTAACACCATCCCACCAATCAACTGCACATCGTAGTGAACCATGTCCCAGGTAATTTCGTTTCCGGCAGCTAACCACTTGTTGGCATAAGACGCTTTACCGCCGCTAACCTGTATGTTTTTATGTAATTTGGCAAAGGTTTCATCAGCTGCATTAGCTGTAACTTCCAATGCAGTGTTATCCTTAAATCTGCGTGCTGTTTCTTTTAAAATTGCAAATGCTTCCGGTAAAATTTCTCCAAGTGTAGCTTCAATTTTTTTAGTAATATCCTTGTCTATATCATCAATTTGCTTGTAAAGATCTTCCTTCAGGTTAATATCCATGTCAACATCTGCAGCAATTTTGGCTTTAATCTGATTGATTTCATCCAATTCAGCTTTAACAGATTGTTGAATTTTATTTTTTAACTCCTGAGAACGTTGACGGAGTTGGTCGTTTGAAACAGAATTAAGTTCAGTATAGATGGTATTAATTTGTTTAACTTTAGATTGAAGCCCCTCAATTTCTTTGGCTGATTTTGTGCCAAAAACTTTTTTAAGAAAATCGAACATATAATTGGTTAATTAAGCCAATAAATGTACGAAAATTCGTGGAACTTAGGGGGACTACATTTGCTAAATTTTGTAAATTGCTTGTTTTAAATGCCCTATAGTTACTAACACTTTTAAAACAGCCTATTTCTGCAGTAATTCTAAGGCTTTAGCCAATTCCAGGTCTTTTCTTTCCAGCAAATCGTTAAAACTGTAATTTACCTCAATATCCGGCTTAATGCCATGCCCTGTTGGTTTTGGCGACACATCATGTATAATTCTGAAAGCCGGTACTCTAACAATCATTTTAGTATTTGGCAACTCACATTTTGCTGAAACACCTGCATTACAACCTTCTATGGTGCCCGAGGTTTCCTGTCCAATAAAGGTGGCACGGTTACGGTATTTTAAATAAGCGGCGGTTAAACAACTGGCCGAAAAACTGGCTCCATTAATCAGCACCACCACTTTTCCGTTGTAATGGTGTTTTTTCTTAGGCTTTACGGCAATTGTGTAAAAACTTGTATCCCCATTATGTTTGTGCTTAGCAGCAACTCTAAAAAACAACCTCGTGAACTTAAACCCAAAATTTCCTTTGGTGTATTTTTTTTCAGGATAACTTTTAATAGTGGTGTAAAGAGATTGATTAAGGGTTGTATCATGAAAATAACTGATTAAACGGTAAAAGTTAGCTAAACTCCCTCCTCCATTATCTCTTAAATCCAAAATAAGTTGTTTGGTATTGTTCTTCTCTATTTTTCTAAATATTTTCCTGTAGGCTTTTTTGAATTTCTTGTGCGAAAACCGGCTTAGTTTTAAATAACATATCTCGTTGTTATTGTAAAACCGATGTTTGATAGAAGCCTTTTTATACGATATTAAAGCGCTGTCTTGCTTAGGTTTAATAGGCAAGTCCGGAATTTTAGTTAAACTCACCGCCTTGTATTTAATTTCCTGAGCAGGTAAATTAGCACGTTTAACCTGCACTTTAAACGTATCCGGTCTGTTAATCAGACTTTGAAAAAAGGTATTAAAGGTTGATTGTAACAGATAATCCTTACCGCTTGTATTTTGCCCGTCAACCGTAATCATTCTTCTGCACATGGCTAATAAAGATTGACTTGAAATGCCATTAACGGATAGTATTTCATCTCCTTTTTTGATTAAGGTATCTTTTTTGGTGATGGAAGCAATACCATAGACTTTATTGTTGATTGGCACAAAAAAATAGGGCGAATAATTTAACTTACGTTTTGCCATGGTTTTTGCATAGGCTCTGGAGACACCTACTTCCGAATGACCACATTCAAAATCATCAATTGTACTTTTTAAACGGATGTAAAATTCTTTGGTTGTTAAAGGCTTTGTTATATCTGATTCGAGCAGCGTAAACAAACTGTCAAAATAAGTTTTGGGGTGATAATACCCTACAACCGGGTGCATTTTTAAAATTACCTTTTTAAGCAATCTAACATCCTGCTTCAGTTGCGTGGTATCAAATTTCTGTGCAATTACATCCACTTTCTTTGTTTGGGCAATAGAAAAGAAATGGATCAAGCCTAAAAATATGATATAATAACTGCGCATAAATCTTATCTTTGCAAAGATACAGTTTATACTATGCAAAAAATTAAAATAGGCATTTTACGCGAAGAAAAGTCCCCACCGGATAAGCGTGTGCCACTTACACCCCTAATCTGCAGTGAGCTAAAAAGAAAATATCCAACACTTGAAATTGTTGTTCAACCTAGCAAAATAAGATGTTACAGTGATGATGAATACACATCCTTTGGTATTGATTTACAGGAAGACCTTAACGATTGTGATGTATTAATGGGTGTGAAAGAAGTACCGGCAGAAAAACTGATTCCAAACAAACGTTATTTTTTCTTTTCGCATACAATTAAAAAGCAAGCGCATAATCGTAAATTAATGAAGGCCTTAATTGCCAACAACATTAAAATGACCGATTATGAAACGTTGACTGATAAAAACAATAACCGTATTATTGGTTTTGGACGTTATGCCGGTGTTGTTGGTGCTTACAATGGTATTTTAGGATACGGTTTAAAATATGATTTGTTCCGTTTAAAGGCTGCGCATTTATGCAGAGACAGAGCAGAAATGGAAGAAGAACTTAAGCGTGTGAAACTACCTAATATTAAAATTGCGTTAACAGGTGGCGGCCGTGTGGCCAATGGCGTTATTGAAACCTTAAGCGCCTTGCGCATTAGAAAAGTAACTGCTGATGAATTTTTGAGTAACAGTTTTAGAGAGCCTGTTTATTGCCAGCTAAACCCACGCGATTATGTGGAGCGACCGGAAGATCATAATTTTGACTTAAATGATTTCTTTAAAAACCCCGAGCACTTTGTAAGTAAGTTTGTGCCTTATACCAAGGTTACCGATTTATTTATGTCATCACATTACTGGGACCCACGTTCACCAAAGTTATTTACCAAAGAAGATATGAAAGCCAATGATTTTCATATTTCTGTAATTGCTGATATTACGTGCGATATTGATGGAAGCGTACCCACAACGATGCGTGCCAGCACCATCCAACAACCGTTTTATGGTTACAATATTTTAAATGATACAGAAGATTTACCATTTAACAAGGATACCATTTGCATTATGGCTGTAGATAATTTACCATGCGAATTACCAAGAGATGCCAGCGATGATTTTGGAAAAGACTTAACTGAGCGTGTGTTACCGTTTTTATTTGGCGAAGATGAATTTAAAATTATTGACCGCGCCACCATTTGCGAAAACGGACAGCTTAACAAAGGCTTTGAGTACCTGAAGGATTACGCGTTTTAGGCGTTCGGATTACACTTAGGATAAGTTTTTACGATTCTTTTAACTGTGATATTTAATTTGATAGTTTTAATATTTTAAATGCTCCTTGTCCGACAATGAAAAACACAATTGTGCCAACGATAAGATCGGGATATTGAGAGTTTGTCAGATAAACAAGTACGCCTGCTAATATTACTCCTAGATTAACAATTACGTCATTAGATGTAAAAATCATACTTGCTTGCATATGCGCTTCTTTGCTTTTACTTCTTTGCAACAAATACAAACAAACACCGTTACCAATAAGAGCAAGAGTTGAAATAATTATCATTGTCTGAAAAGCAGGAATTGGCTCAATACCAACAAATCGTCTTATTACCTCGATAAATCCAAATATTGCAAGTATCAATTGAAAGTAGCCTGCAGATTTTGCAATGTTCTTCTTTCTTACAATTGTCCCACCAACTGCAAATAATGCAAGTGCGTATAAAATGCTATCTGCAAGCATATCTATACTATCAGCAACAAGTCCCATTGAGTTTGAAACGAAACCTGTTGTAAATTCAAGTGCAAAAAAGAAAAAGTTGATAATTAACACTTGCCAAAGTAGTTTTCTCTCTCGGGCGCTATTATCAATTTTTGCCGAATAATTATCTATTGGAATGCTGTCAATAATTGAGGTGTCAAATTTTAAATCATCAAGTCTCTGAAAAATTTGATCGTGATTGTCTGTATGAAAAACGGTCAATTTTCTGTTTGGTATGTCAAAGTCCAACGAGTTAATGTTTGTCAAGTCTGCAAGTTTCATCCGTATCATTTGTTCTTCGGATGGACAGTCCATTTTAGAAATTTTAAATGTCGTCTTTTGCATTATCTATTGATGTCGTTTGTTGATCGTTTCGTTCAACCTAATAGATAACTGTTTACACCCTCTATAAATCACCCACAAAGGGTTACAAGCGTTAATAATTATCTAATTCCTTTGTAAAACAAATATAGTTAATTGGCTTAGGTTTTACAAGCTTGGCTGTAGGTTTACTATTTTACAACAATGGTATCCGTTAAATATACATTATCCTCTTGGAAAAACTTTAGCAAATATATACGGGGTTTTTTAGCTTTAAATTTATAAATTGATTGAAGTGTTGGCACATTATCGCTACACACACAGCCTTCGTATTTAGCAATTACTTTAATTTCTGTTGCATTGTCTTTACTCGATTGTTCAAATCTTCCAAATTGTCCGCAGCCATTCATACAATCAAATGAAACAGTAATATCAATTTCCTGATTAACGCTTCCTGATTTTGGACCCTCTATATTTGATACAGGTGCCTGGTTGTATGAAATACAGGTATCACTGTGGTGCTTTCGGCTGCAACTTAAAAAAAGAAAAATAGGTAATACCAAAAAAATGTTGGTAAGGAATTTTGAATTAGTCATTTGATTCGCGTTTTGTAAAAATCATTAATTAATTTTCAAGCGCAATTAATATTGTCCTTCGTACACTTTCAATCTCATTTAACACGTCGTCATCCTTAAACCGAATAACTTTAAAGCCAGCATTTTCAAGATTCATTTGGCGTATACGATCATTTTTAATAACCTCCTCAAATGAATGTGTTATTCCGTCCACCTCGATGATTAATTTTTTTTCTTTACACATAAAATCGGCTATGTAATTTAAAACAGGGCGTTGTCTGTTAAAAGTATAACCCGTCATTTTGGCTTTTAAAACATATTTCCATAAACAAGCTTCGGTCTTAGTCATTTGTTTACGGTTCTTGCTTGCATAAGGCTGTAACTTTTTATTGTAGAAATTATAGGATTCGTCCTTGCTCATTTTTGCATTTTACTTTTACACAGTACTTTCTCTTTTTGCACACAGCTTATCCCCCTCTTAAAGGGGGCAGGGGGAGGCAAGGCTAGCTTTTTACCTCCCCCGTCCTACGGACACCCTCTCGTAGAGGGGGAAACTTTGTTCGTTGATAGCAATAAAAAATCTTGTCAGTTTTTAAACTCTTTGTATAGTTTAAAAAATACAAGGCTTATAGTTAAATTCGTATTAACTCCAGAAATAGAAGAAATCAAACTGAATTTATACCTTAACTAGGCTTGCTTATTGCCTTTCATGGCACCGAATAAAGCCAAAGCACCTAGCGGTAAAGGGATCCAGAAAAAATCACCAAGTTCAGACAAATGAGAGTCATTTCTAAAGTTGAACATAACAATTGAAGCAACCACGCATAATAGTGCTAATCCCATTAATAACTTTTTGTTTTTCATAATCTTATTTTTAAACGTTAATCAAAAATAATCGAAATATTTTATGAAACAAATTAATATGAAATTAATTCCTTTTTTCTGCAATTACTTTCACCGACCTAAACACCAATAAAACCAAAGCAGAAAACACTACAGATAAGTATCCTAAATAATGGTAATTATGCAAAAGACCATTTTCATCCTGCACCACAATAAATCCACCGATTAACGATGTAAGAGATACTGCAAATTGTTGTACCGAGGCATTTAAAATTAAAAAAGCTCCCCTCATGGATGGATCAACCGTGGAAGTTATTTGCGCCATGGTAATAATCATACGCGAGCCACTGAAAATAAAAAAGCCGGCAGTAAACGATAACAAAATAGCTTTACTTTCTGTTTGTAAATTTGGTATGCCTAACAATGGAAAAACAGATAATAAAGAAAGTACCACGAGCACAGGGAAACGACCAACCTTATCACTTATTTTACCTATTAACGGCGAACACACTGCAGATAACAATCCACCAACCACATACACCAACGGCACAGTGCTCTTATAATCAAAACCACAATTCTTGGTAAAATAATCAGTTAAAAATGGAATGATAAAGAAATGCGCCGGCATCATCACAATAGTTAACAATAAAGCCATTCTGCGGTTTTTGTCGCTTAAAACCTTAGTCACTATTTCCACAAATGTACTTGGTTTGTAATTTGCTAAATGCTCTTTAAAACTTGGCACCACACTTAAGGCTCCAATAAACACCAGCACACATAAACTACCTAATACTAAAAACGGCGTGTTCCATTGGAAAGCTGAGGCTAAATACAAACCACCCGGTACGCCCAATACACTGGCTAAAGCAAAACCCAACATTAAAATGCCCATTGCTTGCCCGCGCCGTTGTGCCGGAATGGCATCGCTTACTATGGATTGAATAACAGAACCACACACCCCACCAAAAAGTCCGGTAATAAAACGTGCAATAACTAAAAAATAATAAGAGTTAGCCAAGCCGCATAAAAAGGTGCCAATGGTAAAACCTGCGTATATTAATACTAACACTTTTTTACGGTCATAGGCATCAACTTTATTAATACAAATTAAACTGGATAAAAAAGCACCAAAACCATAGGAAAAAACTGCGACGCCAAATTGTGAGGGTGTTACCTGCCAAAGCGCTGTAAGCATTGGCTTTAAAGGCATTAACACCATAAAATCAACTATGGCCGTAAATTGAATAAACGCCAATACAAGCAGTAATAAAATTTCGTGACGTTTCATCCTTTAATTTAAAAAAACAGAATTAATTAGCCGTGTTTTGGTTTCCAAGGAATTTCTTCCACTTTGTTTACATGCGTAATATAGCGGCTTAACATGAATATATAATCCGATAAACGGTTTAAATATTTGTAATGAATTTCATCCACCGTTTCATTTTCGGCTAAACGTAAAACAGCACGTTCAGCTCTTCTGCAAATGCAACGCGCTACATGGCAATGCGAAACACATACATGACCTCCCGGTAAAACAAAAAATTTCATTTCAGGCACCACTGCATTAATGGCATCAATTTCTTCTTCTAATCTAACCACATCGCTTTCATGCATAATCGGCAAGGTCATTTTGTTTTTCTCAGGGTCTGCCGCCAAATGAGAACCTATGGTAAACAAACGATCCTGAATTTCAATTATTAAATCGATAATTTTTTTATCCTGAACCGTATCTCTGATTAATCCGAGGTAGGAATTTAATTCATCTACTGTGCCGTAAGCTTCAATACGAATGTGCTGCTTAGGCAATCTTGTTCCACCAATTAAGGAGGTTTGTCCTTTATCGCCGGTTTTTGTATAAATTTTAAATGCCATTAAAATGATAAGGTTAAATTAAGATTTGGCAAAATTGGTAATTGGTTAATGCGCTTAAATGTAAACCGATCAACGTAAAAAATGTTTTGACGATTGTAAATATTTGTTGCACCTCCACTAATCTCTAACATTACTTTTTCGCTATGCTGGTATTTGTATTTTAAACTTAAATCCAAGCGGTGGTAATCAGGCAAACGACCACCATTTAAGGTAGCAGGGATGTAGCCCAGATTTGGATTGTTTTGGTTGAAATTATAATTAATGTTTCCTGCAGGATTAAAGGTTGGTATAAACCCTTGAGTTTGTGTGAACGGGAAACCGGTACCTAAGTTCCAGCGAGCATTAAATTCACAATTTTTCTTCTTACCAAAGGTGTATGAAGTAACAAGGTTTATATTATGACGTCTGTCAAAATTAGGCGCATAATTCAAAATCTGGTTCGTTGTGTTATTTCCCTGCCATCTGTCGTTGAAGGCCAATGAGTACACAGCCCAAACATAAATCTGCTTACGTTCGTATTTTAACAACACATCAAATCCTCTTGCCCTGCCCTGCTCTATAACAAATGTTTTTTTGTATTCATCCGGCTGGTTAGAATTTAAATCATTATCGTTAAAAATTTTATCTCTATTAACATTAATAATGGTGTTAAAGTTCTTCTGATAAGCTTCAATATTTAAATCTAAACCTTTGGCAATATCAATTTCAAAACCTGCTACCATGTGATTGGCTTTTTGAATAGATGAATTAACCGTTTTGGTTTCTCCATTTTTATCCAAATACGTTTTAGAAACATCCGTATTTTCAGGCGCATTAATAAATCCGTAGAAAAGGTTAACCACATCTCTATCACTATTTGCACTTAGTAAAGACTGACTGTATAAACCGGCTGCGCCTTTAAAGCGTAACTTTTCCAAAATGTTTACTTTTAAGGCTACACGCGGCTCAGGCGAAAAGGCACCAATGGTAGCATAATACTGCGTTCTGAAACTTGGTTCGAATACAATCTTTTTATTTTTATCGATAATTTTGGTTTTTACAAAAGCACCTAAATCAATAGTTTGTCTGGCTAACTTTACCTCTGCCCCAAAAGGGTTTTGCAATTCATAATTGGTATTGGTTGTTACTCCCTCAAACCCAAATTTAATTTCGTTACGCCCAATAAACTTTGTAAAATTAAATCCGGTGTTAACACCGTTAATTGTACTCTTTTTTGTATCTGTTTCAACCAGGGGGTTTTTAAAATTAATCTCGTATTGCGAATAACAGAAATTACCTTCCATTAAAAAATCAGCATTACCAGGCAACAATAAAAAGTTAGAGCCTATCCCTCTGTTAGTCCAGCCAAACTGTGCAATCTGACTAAAATCTACTCTATCCGAAAAATTGAATCCGAAAAAATTAATTTTACTTCCTGTGCCCGAATTGAATGACGTTTTGGCATAAAGATCGGTGTAGTAAAACGGAAGACCTGCTGTATCAGCATAGCTATATAAAACTTTTGATGATTGAGGCAAGTAAGAATGTTTTGCTGAAACTAAAAATGAACTTGAGCCACCTGCATCTTCTTTTAATTTTTTAAGAGGTCCTTCCAACATCATTTTTCCACCAAAGGTTGAACCGGATACTTTCCCACTGATACGTTTCTTATTACCATCTCGTGTTGTGATATCCATGACCGAAGAAGTTCTGCCGCCATACTCAGCACCAAAACCGGCAGTGTACACATCAGCATTTTTCATAATGTCATTATCAAAAACAGAAAATAAACCAATAGAGTGAAATGGATTGTAAATAACCAAACCATCTAACAATACTTTATTTTGAACCGGTAAACCACCTCTGATGTACAATTGTCCACCTTGGTCGCCGGTAAAGGCAACACCCGGAATTACCTGTAAGTATTGTGCAATATCCGGCTCACCAACACTTGGTAATTTATTAATCACAATTGGATCTATTTTTTGAACTGAAACTGATGTTTTTTCAACCTTATCTGCAGCTGCAGTGGTTACTTCAATTTCCTCGAGCATTTTACCACCCTTTTTAGCGAAATACTTTTTCTGAAGGATGTCACCGCTTTTAATGGTGATTTTATCTTTAATCGTATCGTGCTCAAAGCTGGTAATTAACAAGGTGTAGTCACCGGCAGGTACACGGCTGATGTAAAAGTACCCATTCAAATCTGTGTTAGCTCCAATGGTAGTTCCTTTAAAAAACACGTTTACAAACGTTACAGGTTCACCGGTTTCTTTATCGTAAACGAAGCCTTTTACAACTCCATTATTTTGAGCATAAAATTGTATTGTGACAAAAAAAAGTAAAAAAGAAATTATTTTTTTCATGAATGAAACGAAATGGGAATGTTTTGTATTAAGTACTTATTTTGATTGAGCCGGTTTAGTTTTAACAACTGCCAAATATAGCAAATTCCCTTGGTTGAAACAATGTAAGGTATTGTATGAGAACATATCTTTTTAACAATCAATTTATGGATAATCCATTCAAGATCAAATCAATATTTCTTCCAACTTTGTCTTGATACAAAGTTGGGCAAAAATCAAGTCTTCGCGAAATTTTGCAAATAAAACTACGGAGCTTAAAGCTAACCATAGAAGCGCTTCGCGAGAGTCAACTATGGTTACGCACTAGCTCTCGCCTTTAAAGCTCCTTGTTTATTATTCAAAATTTCACAATGACATTAATAGTACAAAAAGAGAGTAATAAATTCTAGCGGGTTTGGCTTCGTAATTTTGATTTTTAAGTGAACTAAAAAAAAATTATCAATTAAGTTTTTCCTTCAAATAATGGCCTGTAAAGCTCTTTTTTGATTTAACCAAATCTTCCGGTGTACCTTCAAAAACAACAGTTCCACCTTCCGCCCCGCCTTCGGGTCCCATGTCAATTACCCAGTCGGCACACTTAATAACATCCAGATTATGTTCAATTACAACAATGCTATGCCCCTTTGCAAGCAATGCTTCAAATGACTTCAATAACTTGGATACATCATGAAAATGCAAGCCGGTTGTGGGCTCATCAAATACAAATAAGGTTGGTTGTGTATTATTAATCTGGATTAAAAAACTGGCTAATTTAATGCGTTGTGCTTCTCCTCCACTTAAGGTGCTACTGCTTTGCCCCAATTGTACATAACCCAAGCCTACTGCTTGCAAAGCTTGCAATTTTTCTAAAATCTTTTTACAGGTTTTATTTTCCTTATCAAGTGAGAAAAAAACAATTGCGTCATCAACCGTCATTTCAAGAACATCGCTGATGCTTTTTTGCTGAAAGGTCACTTCTAAGGTTTCTGCTTTAAATCGTTTTCCGTTGCACGATTCGCAAACCAATTCAATGTCTGCCATAAACTGCATCTCAATGGTTACAACACCTTCTCCCTCGCAAACCTCGCAGCGTCCACCTTCCACATTAAAACTAAAATAACCCGGCTTATAGTTTCGGTTTTTTGCCAAAGGTTGATCAGCAAATAAATTACGTATATCATCGTAAGCCTTCACGTAGGTTACAGGATTACTGCGGGTACTTTTACCAATCGGATTTTGATCAATGTATTCAAGTGCTTTAATGTGTTTTAAATTACCGCCTATTAAATGCCCTGCATCTACATTTTCAAAATAGCCATCTAAATGGCGCTGAACCAAAGGAATCAGTCCTTTTTTAATTAATGTAGATTTTCCACTGCCGCTAACACCGGTTACACAACACATCAAATTAAGCGGAAACTTAACTGAGATGTTTTTTAAATTGTGATCGTTTAAGTTTTTTATTTCAATAAATTCTTTAAACTTCCTTCTATTTTTTGGAACCGGAATCTGTAACTGTGAAGTTAAATAACGAGCTGTTAAACTGCTTTTCGTTTTAAGTAACTCCTTGGTTGTTCCCTGAAAAACTAATTGTCCGCCATTACTACCTGCTTCAGGACCAATGTCAATTAACTGATCAGCCTCCTTCATGATATCCTCATCGTGCTCTACAATTATAACTGTGTTACCTTGCTTTTGCAAGGATCTTAAAACAGTTATCAATCGTTCAGTATCTCTTGAATGCAATCCGATACTTGGTTCATCCAGAATATATAAACTGCCAACCAAGGTACTACCCAATTGCGTGGCTAAATTAATCCGCTGACTCTCGCCACCACTAAGTGTATTAGCTACTCTATTAAGCGTTATGTAACCAAGGCCAACATCATTTAAATATTGAATTCTATTTGATATTTCAGTTAATAAACGCTTAGCAATTTTTTTATCATGGTCGTTTAATTGAATTTGTTTAAAAAAGACATACAGGTCTTTAACCGGCATTAAAACCAAATCATTTAAACATTTGCCATCAACCAAAACATAGTTGGCATCTTTTCTAAGTCTAGTTCCGTTACAATCAGGACAAACTGTTTTTCCGCGGTAACGAGCCAACATTACCCTGTATTGAATTTTGTAACTCTCTTTTTCCAACATTTTAAAAAAGGCATTTAAGCCTTCAAAATGGGCGTTACCGGTCCATAGCAAATCATAGTCCTGCTTGGATAAATTTGCGATTGGCTGATGAACAGGAAAATTAAATTTATGCGTATTCTTTATGAGTTGATTTTTATAATAACTCATTACTTCACCATTCCAACAAACAATTGCGTTATCATAAACTGAAAGGCTTTTGTTTGGAATTACTAAATCTTTATCAATGCCAATAATACTTCCAAAGCCTTCGCAGGTTTTACAGGCACCAATTGGATTATTGAATGCGAAAAAATTTAAACTAGGTTCTTCGAAGGTCATTCCATCCAACTCAAATAAATTGCTGAATTGTTTTTGCTTGAATTTTCCTTCGTTATCTACCCAAATCTCACAATTCCCATTTCCTTCTGCATAAGCTGTTTGAACACTGTCGGCAGCTCTTATTAAAAAATCTTCGTCTTCTTTGTTTACTGTTAATCGATCTATCAACAGATAAACCTCATCCGTTTTTTTAAAACTTTTTTGAGTAAGGTCACTTATTTTTGTGATAGTTGAATTAACAACAATTCTTGAAAACCCTTGCTGAGACAGAATCTCAACTTGTTTTAATATAGGTCGTTCTTTTTTATCAGTTAATTTACAAAGAATTAAAAACTTTTCGTCGTTACTCAATGTCTGAATGTGATTCACCACATCTGTAATGGTATGGCGCTTTACTTCCTTGCCACTAATGGGGCTGTATGTTTTACCTACTCTTGCAAATAATAATTTCAGGAAATCATAAATCTCCGTAACGGTACCAACCGTACTACGAGGATTTCTGGAAATTACCTTTTGTTCGATGGCAATTGCAGGACTTATTCCCTTTATATAATCAACAAGTGGTTTTTCCAAACGCCCTAAAAACTGTCTGGCATAGGCACTAAGACTCTCGACGTAACGTCTCTGACCCTCGGCATATAATGTATCAAAAGCTAAACTTGATTTACCGGAACCCGAAAGGCCGGTTATCACCACTAATTGATTACGAGGGATGGCTACATCAATATTTTTCAGGTTATGTTGACGAGCACCTTTGATGATGATAAACTCTTTTGGGTTTAACTGTGCAATGTCCTTTAGATCACTCATAATAAATTCGTTTGAAGTTAAGAAAGTGTCTAATACTTTAGGTTAAAAATTACTTAAGAGATATTAACCGATTTAATAAAAGATTATTTTTTTAGCAAACTTTCAAAAGGTACCCTATTGGTAATGGAGCGTCCAAGGGTAATTTCATCCGTATATTCCAATTCATCGCCAACTGCAATACCTCTGGCAATGGCGCTGAGATTAACATTAAAAGGTGCTAATTTTTTAAACACAAAAAAGGAGGTGGTTTCCCCTTCCATGGTGGTGTTTAACGCAAGAATAATTTCATTGATGCCGCCGGAGGAAACGCGATTTATTAAATTATCAATATTAAGTTGGCTTGGTCCTATTCCATCCATTGGCGAGATTAAGCCTCCCAACACATGGTATTTGCCTTTATATAAACCGGTATTTTCAATGGCCAATACATCTCTGTAATCCTGCACAACGCATATAAGGCTGCTGTCACGAACCGGATTACTGCAAATATCACAAACTTCTTTTTCTGTAATGTTGTGGCAAACCTTACAAAATTTTAATTCTGTTTTTAACTGGGAAATACTTTGGCTTAATTGTAAGGCCGAATGCAAATCATTTTTAACGATGTGCAACACGTAACGTAAGGCCGTTTTTTTGCCTACACCCGGCAGTTTACTTATGGCTTCAACAGCCTGCTCAATTATTTTATTTCCAAGTTCCAATCCACTAAAATTAAAACTTTAAATTGATAAAATAGTTACGATTTATTCACTATCCAACTGTTTAGAACTATTTGATTTTTGGTTGAAAGAAGCGGCTTTAAACCAAATATTTGTAATATGAGTTCTACATTACTCTTCTCATTTGTAATTGGTTACTTTTTGCTTCTTTTGGCTGTTGCCTGGTATACAGGCAGAGGATCGAGCAATCATGATTTTTTTATTGGCAACAAAAACAGTAATTGGTTACTCGTTGCTTTTGGGATGATAGGAACCAGCTTGAGCGGTGTTACATTTGTGAGTGTGCCAGGTGGAGTTGGCAGCGGCAATTTCCATTACTTTCAAATAGTATTGGGTTATTTAATTGGCTACATGGTTATTGCTTTTGTGTTATTACCATTGTATTACCGCCTTAACCTAACCTCTATTTACACCTATTTAGAAAACCGATTTGGAGATAAGGCCCATAAAATTGGTGCTTCGTTTTTTATCCTATCAAGACTGGTTGGCGCTACTGCAAGACTTTATTTAGTGGTAAGCGTTTTACAAACTTTTATTTTTGATGATTTAGGTATTCCGTTTATTGTTACAAGCCTTGTTATTCTAATTCTTATTTTGCTTTACACATTTGAAGGCGGCGTTAAAACGATCATCTACACGGATACCTTGCAAACAACAGGTATGCTACTTGGTTTAGTTGTGTGTATTTTCGTTTTAATCAATGCCATGCAACTTGATTTTTCAGGCGCATTAAATCTGATGAGTGAAAAAGGTTATTCAAAAATTTTTAATACTGATATTAAATCAGGTTCCTTCTTTCTTAAACACCTGCTCGGTGGCGCCTTTATTGCTATCTCCATGACAGGTTTGGATCAGGAAATGATGCAAAAAAACATCTCTGTTAAAACCATTAAGGATTCTCAAAAAAACATGATCAGCTTTTCTTTGGTATTGGTTGTTGTGAATTTCTTGTTTTTGTTTTTAGGAGGTATTCTTTATTTATACGCCGAGCAAACTAATTTAAAAGTTGCGCCAGATGATCTTTTCCCAACTGTAGCGCTTGGCAGTCAGTTTAGCGGGGCAATAGGCATTATCTTTATAATCGCATTAATATCTGCTTTATTCCCAAGTGTAGATGGTGCCATTACATCAATAACTTCTTGTTTTTGCATTGACATTTTAGGAATGAACAAACAAAGCAGTTCAGACACAGAAAAAAAACGAACACGCTTAAAGGTTCATTTTACGTTTGCATTTGTGTTTTTTGTAATGGTGTTAATTTTCAAAGCCATTAACGACAAATTAATTATTGACTTTATTTTAAAATTTGCCGGAATTACTTACGGTCCACTTTTAGGCTTATTCTCGTTTGGAATATTAACTAAAAGAAACTTGAACGAAAAATTTGTTTGGCCTGTTTGTATCGGAGCTCCTTTAATCGCATTACTTATTGATGTGTTGTGCAGTCCGGAATGGTATGAGAAAAAACTACACCTTCAATTACAATTATCGGACTTGAGTCAAACCTTATTCAGTGGGTATAAAATTGGTCAGGAGTTAATTCTGATTAATGGGATAATCACTTTTGCAGGACTATGGTTAATCAGTTATTCAAAATCTGAAAAAGTTGCCGCTGTAAATTAACTCCTGACCAAATTGAACAATCTTTTTTTATTGATTGCTAACAAACAAATCGGTGGATTGTAGATTTAAGCCTGATTTTTTTGCATCATTAATAAGCTGTAATCCTCTTTGCTGTAAACGAATGGCTGAAGCTTCTTTTTCTTCGGCATTCTGCATATTTCCTAAAGCAGCAGCCAAATTTGTGCAAGCATAAGCCTCCTGGCGGATTAACACTGCCTGATTCATTAATTTACGCGCTTCTAAACATTTTTGAGTTACTTTTTCAATAACTGCAACAGTATTAGAAGGTAAACTCAGTAGCTCGTAACTGATTTCCTGATTATTTTCAAGGAAGCTTCTTGTGTTTTTTTGCCAAACTACCTCACTTGCCTTGATGGCGTAAGCAAAGGCTTGTTGTTGTAATTTATCGGCCTCTTTTTTAATTTTGGCAGGATTAGCTGCTTGTGGAAGAACGATGCTGATTACATCAAAAGCATAGCTTTCGAAATCATTGGCTTGCTCGTTTAGTTTTTTGTAACTTTTAATGGTGAGTGTAGCTGTTGAGAAATTTTGAGTGGTTACTCTGTTAGTGGTTAGTTCATCTATGAGATTTACATTAGTCTCTGACTTTTTGGTACTTGAATTAACAGAATTGTTTGAAGGTTTAGCGCCTAGTACAGGTAAAATTTTAACTTGGTTGGTATGTTTGATTGCTACTTGGCTCTCTTGTGTTTGGGCGCCTACCACTCCCTGAATGATAATGCCCAACAATGTTAGAATTAATACTAAAGTTTTCATAACCTGGAGATTTTAAAAGATTAATTGTTTTCATAATTTAATTTTGGATTTTAGTATAACCTGCAGGGTTAATTGTTATTGTTAGTTATTATTACGATGGAATTTGTAAAAGGTTTTAATTCGGGAAGCATTTTTTAATTACATTTAAAAAAAATCTACCAAAACACACTAATAAGATATCTGGCACGTTTTAGATAAGACAAAAACATGTTTCCGCCATACATACATAGATATATTTTCTTAATTGGAACATTTGGTTTAATGTTTGGAATGATGGTTGGCACGGCAACTGCGAGCATACCCGAAGCATTACTCATGGGTAATTGGTTACTGGAAGGCAATTTCAAGCAAAAATGGCATTTATTAAAATCAAATAAGATTTACTGGTCATTGATTGCCATTTATTTATTACATCTTATCTCCATTTTATACTCACACAACTTAACAGATGCTATTAATGACTTAAGAGTAAAACTGCCTTTATTTGTTTTACCTACTGTCTATTTTAGCACAATAAAACTTTCTAAAAAAGAATTTCACATTGCCTTAGGCTGTTTGATAGCAGGCGTATTTGCCAATACAGCCTGGTGCTATCTTTACAGTTTTGTTTTACATCAATTAGAAAATGTACGAGAGGTTTCAAGATTCATGAGCCATATCCGACTTGGCCTATTTGTTAACCTAGCTATACTTTGCTGCGTTTATTTGAGTAGTGTTATTCAATCATTCAAGCTTAAAATAATATTGGTTATTCTCATCATATATTTTATATACATGCTAATTGCCCTAGCATTAACTGCTGGTATAGGCTTTTTCGGTTTAATGATTGTAATGGGTGCCGTTACCTTAATAATCAAAAAAGTTCAACGAAAGTACATATTGATTGGATTAACAATCTTAACCGGAGGTCTGCTTTTTGTAAGTCAGCAATTAATCAGTTTTAAACGAGAACTCCTTACCATTAACGATTCACCTTCCAATTTAAAATTAGATAAAACTAAAGCAGGGAATTATTTTCGACATGATAGCTCGCATCAAATTGAAAGTGGATACATCGTTAACATGAATGTTAACTACGAAGAAGTGCAAAACACATGGAATCAACGCTACCCAAACGACACATTCAACATTCCACAACAATATAACTTGAAGCGCTTCTACATTCTTTCAAGATATTTGAGCAGCAAAGGCTTACCGGGAGAAGCTCACTCATTTAATTTATTAAGTGAAACAGATTACAATAACATACTTAACAATGTTCCAAACCCCACCTACCCTTCATGGAATAGTATGAAAAAACGGTTTTATGAATTGGTTTGGGATATTACCGAATACCAACATGGCGCTAACATTAACGGACATTCATTTAGCATGCGATTACATTATTGGGAAGTTGCCTTAAGTCAAATTAAAAAGAAATGGTTGTTTGGCCATGGCATAGGAAGCGTTAATAAAACTATGCAAGAAGGTTATGCTTCATTTAAAACACAACTTGATAAGAACTGGCAGTTACGACCTCATCAACAATTCTTAACAATTACATTAGGACTTGGAGTTATCGGTTTACTTTTTTTTATAGCATCACTTGTTTACCCAATGCTAATTCTAAGGAAGCAACTGCCAGTTATTTATTTTGTTTTTATTGTATTAACTCTTGTTTCGTTTTTATTTGAAGATACCTTAGAGACTATAGCCGGCATTTGTTTTTATGTTGCGTTTAATACAATTACATTAAGTTATTTTTACCACTCAAAGCACAATCTAACTTTAAAAGAAAACTCATCCGAACTTTGAAAGCTATATTAGTCCTTGTTTAAGCTCTTTTAGATTATAAAATTCTAAAATCGATTAATAATTTACTTTTAAAGAAAGGATAAAATTTCGTCCAGGTGCATTAATACCTGAAGAATACGGCCTGTAAAGCCTATCGGTTATGTTTTCTACACCTCCCATAAGTGTTACATATTTACCAAAATAATATGCGGCTTTTAAGTTTAAAGTAAACCAACTTGCTGAATAATTTTGGCCATTTGCATCTTTTGAATAATTTTTTGCATAAGATGTATTAACTCTTTCGGTTAGTGCAAGCTCTTCAAAATCCATTTTATCATTATACTCTCCATAGAAATCCACCTTAATTCTTTTGTACTGATAATTTATATGAGCGCTACCAAATGCAGGTGCAGCATGCCTCAGTGGGTAATACACTAAACTATCATTAGTTTGCTCCTTCCCTTTTTGAATTGAATAATTTAACTTAAAACCAAATCCATACCAGTTAATTTCTAAGCCTGTTTGCAAACCATACACATAGGCTTTAGTTACGTTTTGGACCGCCTGTATATTACTATTTACTCCTTGGTAAATTATAGTTGATTTCCCATTAAAAATAAAATCCTTTCGTTCCATTGCATCAACAAGCTGGGTGTAGTAACCTGCAAAATCAAATTTAATTTTATCAGAAAATGTTTTAGCCGTTCCAATTTCAATGTTATAAGTTCGTTCCGGCCTCAAACTAGGATTAGGTACGACTAAGTATCCTGGAGTTGACTCGAATACTTTTCCCATATCATCTATATTTGGTGCCCTAAACCCTGTTGAACCATTCAAATAAAGTTGCCAAGATTTTAGTGGTGTATAGACAACTCCAATACTCCCATTTAATGCATGATTCTGAATTTCAGCAGTTTTAAAAGGAAATGGGAAAATAAGTGTATCAAAACTCGCTTTGATTCTATAATTACTAAATCGTACGCCAACACTAATTATACATTTACTAACAGGTTGATATTTTAGACTTGTATATAAGCCATTTGAGAACCATGTTGAACCGTTTGGGTACCGTGTTACACTTGATTTGCTTTCCTGTGTTATTATATCTTTTAAAGAAGCCTCTGATCCTATCAAATTATGAACCAACTCTGCCCCATATTTTAGTTTAAGTTTTTGTGAAAGTTGTTTATCCAGGTCCAAATTTAGGGAAAGTGCTCTAACAGTCTCTTTTTGAGAACGAATGTCCTTAACCATAAACTCTCTATCAAACCTGCTCTCTTCAAAATTTTGCATGGCTACAACAAATCGCATATGATTAAAAAGAATATTCCTTTTTGAATTAGTAACTCCTAATCTATTCATGTTCCAAATTTGAGGGCCATAATACCACTGGGCCCAGCGCAATTTATTTTTATTAGGGCCTTTGGTTTGAATAACGTACAATCTATCATAACGATCAAAAGGTGATGTTTCAGAATAGTGAAATCCATAATTAAATTCCCAATTTCGATTTGGCTGAAATTTAATTTTTTGCATTAAATTAGTTTGACTGTACTTTGAACCTATCTGCAACGTTGAATCATTATTTTGAACTATTGTGTCTTTTCCATCGATTGTCTTTACATATTTGGGACGATAAAAATAAGAGTCTCCCTGAATCGAACCACTTCTTAAATCACCATAATCCGATCTTGTAAAACTTGTTACAAAGCTCCATCGCTTAGTTGCCACATTAAAATTTACATGACCCATATATTCAGAATTAGCGGTAGAAGTTCGCATTAGTGCATTTCCCTTACACAGGAATTTAGATGTAGAGTCTGCTAATTTTGGTTCAAGAGTATTAAATGACATCACACCACCAATGGCATCGCTACCATACATTACTGCACCCGGACCAAACAAAATTTCAGCACCTTCAAGTGCATTGGCATCTAACGAAATTACTTGTTGTAAGTTACCGGACCTAAAAATTGCGTTGTTCATTCTAACACCATCTACAACTAAAAGCACTCTATTTGTAGCCATTCCTCTTATCATGGGAGATCCACCACCCAATTGACTCTTCTGAATAAAGGCATAGCCACCGGTTCCTAATAAATCTGCAGTGGTTTGCGGATTTTGAAACGTTACCTCCTTCATGTTTAATTTTTGAATGCGGTTTGGTGTTTCCAATTTATCCTCTTTAATACGATTGGCAGATACTACAATTTCTGACAAGGAAATATTCAGCTCTTCAAGTTCCACTTTAAATTCAGATTTACTTATTTGCTCAAACGATAACATTATCTTTTTGTAATTTGAAGAAAATACCTGTATTGAATCCATACCAATAAGCGCAGCAATATCTACCTTACCCTTTTGATTAGTAAAAACCGGAGGCGTTTTTCCAACCAAAACAGCAACACCAGGTATCGGCTCACGCGTAACCTTGTCCACCACCGTTAAGGTTTGTGAATAAGAACAATATATCTGCATTGCCAAAAGCAATGCAACAAAATGTTTCATGTTAAATGAAATAAAGTCGTTAGATTTTAGTTAAGGTAGCTGATGATAAACGCAGGGGTTTCTGTTTATCCTATTGGTGGCTTACTAATTTCAAAAGACACCGCTACACCACTTGTTAAGTGGTAAGTGAAAAAATGTTTGAACTTGCAAGGGTAGATGTTATTTAAGCTTATTGTTTTTGAAGACAGGAAATTTAAGGTCATAAAAAAATGAATGCATTTTGTTGCATCGTCTTCCTGCTGCGAATTGTCCATAAACGCCGCAAATAGTGAGTTCTCCTGTTTATCCTCAACCAGGAATAATTCAGCCAAATTTCCATTCTTATCTATTTTTAGCACCTCATAAAAATCACCCTTGTAAATTATTTCTTTGTTTTTGTCTTTCCACTCAATACCATTTAAATCTTTGTACAAATTCTCAATTGGTATTGCCAACTTTTGAATTACTTTATCCTGACTTAATAAAGAAGTTTGTCGGAATTCTACTTTTTTAGAATGCAAATAAGTTTGAAACAAAATGAATCTTGTAGCAATGATTAATAAAACTGCTAAAAAAATAAAAACACCTATTTGTTTCAACCTCAACATGTATAACAAATTTATTGATTTTAATTGAAAAAACCGAATAAAGTGTGTGAAGCCTAAAGTACTTTAATACCAGTGCCCAAGCTCATAATAGTTGAATAAATCTAACTCCAGTAAAACAAGAGTAGCACTTATTCTTTAAAAAATGTAGTATAGAATGAGGAAATGAGAACAAAATTTAGTTTGCGCTCATCTTAGCAACAGCCTGAATCACGTCGTGTTTAGTAATAATATGGTAGTTACCTCCTAAATCACGCATTAAAACAGCATTATTATCCTTGTTAATCAATTGACTTACCTCCTCGATGGTTGCATGTTCTCCTACCACCGGAAATGCAGGTTGCATAATTGATTTAACCGTTTCGTTTTTTAAATCGCTATCACTAATTAACTTATTAAATAAATAACTATCGTTTAAACTTCCAACGTAATCGTTACCGGTAGTAACTGGAATTTGAGAAATATTGTATTTGTTTAATAAAGATAAAGCTTCGGCCACTTTTGCATTTGCATCAATGGTTAATAGTTTTTGGTTTTTGTGATTAGCAACTAAATCAATTGCTTTTGGTTTAGATACCTCTAGGAAATTTCTATCACGCATCCAGTCATCGTTAAACATTTTACCTAAATAACGAGTACCATGATCATGAAAAATAATTACAACTACATCATCCTTTTTGTACATGTGCTTCATTTGCAATAAACCTGCTAATGCGCTACCGGCACTGTTTCCAACAAAAATCCCTTCTTCTTTCGGAATTCTTCTGGTCATGATTGCAGCGTCCTTATCTGTTACCTTTTCAAAATGATCGATGATATTAAAATCAACATTCTTTGGTAAAAAATCTTCCCCTATACCCTCAGTGATGTATGGGTAAATTTCATTTTTGTCAAAAATTCCTGTTTCTTTATATTTCTTGAATACAGAACCATACGTATCAATACCTAATACTTTAACTGCAGGATTTTTTTCTTTAAGATACTTACCAGTACCGCAAATTGTACCACCGGTACCAACACCAACAACCAAATGGGTTACTTTTCCTCCGGTTTGTTCCCAAATTTCGGGTCCGGTTTGCTCATAATGCGCAACTGCATTACTTGGATTATCGTATTGGTTAGGCTTCCAAGCATTTGGAATTTCATTTACCAATCTTGATGAAACAGAATAATATGAACGAGGATCTTCAGGATCTACATCAGTAGGACAAACAATTACATCTGCACCAAATGCTCTTAAAGCATCTACCTTTTCTTTACTCTGTTTATCTGTTGTTGTAAAAATACACTTGTAGCCTTTTATAACAGCTGCAATAGCTAAACCCATACCGGTGTTACCACTGGTTCCTTCAATAATTGTTCCGCCTGGTTTTAAGCGCCCATCTTTTTCTGCATCTTCAATCATTTTGATAGCCATTCTGTCTTTAATTGAATTACCCGGATTTACGGTTTCAACTTTTGCATAAACTGTACAAGGCAAATCCTTAACAATTTTATTAAGCTTTACTAATGGCGTATTGCCAATTGTCTCTAGAATATTATTGTATACTTTCATAATTTACGAATGTTTAAGATACAAAATTAGACTCATATCCTTTCATGAATTTATGAAAGAATTATAAAGAGTAGAATTTATTTTTTACCGCGTGCTTTATTCATTTCAGCTTGACGTTGTTTGGCCATTTCTTCCAAACGAGCTGCGAAACCACCTTTTTTCTTAGGTTTTTTCATGTTCTCGTCAATCTGCGCTCTGATTTTTTCGTCTTTAATAATGAATTTTAAACCGTAGTTCTGTAAAAAGGTCATCATGTTTGCCAAGAAATAATACCAGCTTAATCCGGCAGCATACTCATTCATTACCGCTAAAAAAATAACCGGCATAAAATACATCATAAATTTCATGCCTGGCATTTGGTTATTTTGTTGTGGCATTAAATTGCTATTCATGTAAGTATAAATTAATGTACTCACAAACATCAATGCAGCAAACAAACTTACGTGATCACCATATGCCCAACTAATGAAAGGAACTTTTCCAAAAGTCCAAATGCTATCATATGTACTTAAATCATCAGCCCATAAAAATCCTTTTTGTCTTAACTCAATTGCCGCTGGAATAAATGCAAACAAGGCAATTAAAATTGGAAACTGAAGCAACATTGGCAAACAGCCACTTAATGGATTTACCCCCGCTTTTCGATACAATGCCATCTGCTCCTGTTGTTTTTTCATTGGATCGGCATTCTTATCAAATTTTGCATTCAACTCATCTATTTCCGGTTTTAAAACACGCATACGTGCACCACTTAAATAAGTTTTGTAGCCAATTGGGAAAAGTACAACCTTAACAATGATGGTTAAAATAAGTATTACAATACCCATATTTAAACCTGAAAGGCCATTAAATAAAGGAATTACAAGCCACTTATTAATATAGCTAAAAACACTCCAGCCAGTTGGGATGATTCCTTCTAATTCATCTCCATAAGTTTTAAGTGTGTTATAATGGTTTGGACCAAAATAAAACTTAAACTCAAATTTTTCGTTTGGTAAGTGATTATATTTTATTCCTAACTCTGTTCTTGCAGCCTTAACAACATTTGCTACTGCGTTTCTGTTAGCCGTTTCAATTAAACTTCCACCCTTTTCAAATTTAGTGTTAGCGATAATTGTCGCATTAAAAAACTGTTGTTTAAATCCAATCCACTTTATATCAGCATCATTTAATTCTTTTAACTCTTCCTTCATTGGATTAATATAGTCCGGCTTATTTTCCAATTGCTTATAGTAAATGGTTGCAGCTTGTCTTTCTTTAACGATATACTTTTCTTGGCTTGGATATAACATCCTCCAATTCAATTGCATCTCATCAACATTGCTGCTTATAATATTTTGCATTCCCACAAGGTTAAAACCAGAATACACCATGTAATCATTAGGCTTTAAAGCATAATTAAAATCAATGTAACTGCCATCTTTCTCAGTCATTAAACGCATGGTTAAGCCTGTTTTTGTTACATTAATCGGTGCAAAATAAAACTCACTTGTTTTAAATACTTTTGACTTATTATAGGCACTTAATACTAAATCAAACTCTGTGCTGTCTTTATCAAATAAAACCAAAGGTGTAGTTTGACCAGATCTGGAGTATTCTTTTAATTCAGTTTTAATAATGTAACCACCTTTACTGGAGATATAAACCTTTAATTTTTCGTTTTCGATAGTTACAACATTATCTACTCCATTTAAGGCCGATGCAAAATCCAAATAATTTTGTTTGGCTAAAGCTTGTTTTGTTGAATCATTAACAATTGTGGGTTGCGTAGCATTAACCGTATCAACTTTTGCTGCTACCTTTTGCGCCTCTTTTTTTAATTCTTCCTGAAGCGCTTTTTGATTGACTGCTTCAATTGAATCTTTTATTCTTTTTTGTTGAGCTATTTGTTCTTTGGAAGGTCCACTTAACCAAATCCATATTCCTAAAATAACGGCAATTAACCCAAGTCCGATCAGCGATTTTTTATCCACAATTCTGTAAAATTTTGAGTGCCAAATTTAAGCATAATTAAGAAATCAAATTATAAAAAAACAAAAAAGCCCCTAAAATAAGGGGCTTTTAAAAAACTAAGTATTTTGTGCTTATTTAGCTACTACCAATTTGGTAACACGCTTAGTACCACTTGAACTTGAAACATTGATTAGATAAACACCACCGGTCATTCCATCAGTATTAATTTCAACATTAGTTTCGCCATTGTATAATTTACCTAAAGACTGAGTTTTAACTACTTTACCAGTTAAATCCATGATGTTTAAAATAGCGCTTTCCCCTTCTAAACTGTTAAATGCAACGATAGCTGATGAAGAAGTTGGATTTGGATAAACCTTGATGTTGCTTTCCTTTTCAGCAGGTAATTCTTCCGGCACAGCAACAACCAATTTAACTAAGAAATCACTGTTATACCATACACCTCTACCATTAGTAGCAGCAAAAATCTGGCCTGAGTTATATGATTGGAAGTTACCTTTAGTTTGTTGCTTTAAGTCAAACACCTGAATCTTAGGGAATGATGTAGCAGAGGTTCCACTTTGATTCAACCATGTATTAGAAGTAAGAGCATTATTAGTATAATAAACCCCATCAGTTGCTCCAACAAATAACTTATTTGGATCTGATTTTTCGAATAGAGAACAGTATGTTTTAATTGTTGCTCCAGGAGTTAGAGGCATTCCTGCAGCATCTGCTTTCTTAAATGATAAAGCTGTTCCACTTTGAGTTCTGATATCTCCTATTGAAATGGCAACTAAAGTATCTCCTGCTGCTCCAGTTCCATCAAATGTAACAGCCATAATAGAATCTCTACCTCCAATTGCAATACTGGTTATTGGCTTTGCAAAAGTTCTTAATAAAGTTGTTCTAACCGGACTATTTGAATTAGTTGTAGTAGCATTATGGTTTAAAATACCAGTATGGAACTTACCATTATAGAATCTAGCGCTAGAATCTGCTAAAGCATGTAATCTACTAACTCTGTAAAGTTTGTTAGCATCAGTAGCAAAGTATAGCTCTGTTCCTGAATTGGCCCACTCTAAGAAAGTAATATTACCATCAATATTAATTGTTGAGCTAATAGGCACACCAACTGAATTTGTAGTTAAAGCTCCATCTCTACTAACACAAATATGTGCTAAAGGATCATTTAAACTTAAAGGAGACAAGCAAACATAAATTCCATTAGCTGCTCCGGAAGTATATGGATAAGCTAATCTTGCAGAACGAATAGTTGAAATTTTGATTGGTTTGTTATTAGGAGCAATTTTTGCATTGTTGTTACCAACGGTAGCGGTAGTAACAACAGGTAAACTTACTGTTGTAAGAATATTTGCAGTTGGAGTAAATGCTGAAGCACCGCTAAATGCAGTTATCGTATAATTTCCATTTGCACTCAAAGTAAAAACATTAGAGGTTTGAGTAACGGTAGATGTATTGATGCTATATGTAACAGGATTAACAGTATAATTTGTAATAACTGTTGTGGTACCATTTGCTGTAACAGTATAAACAACTGCAGCTGTTTGTGTAGCTGCAATAGTAAATACGTTGCTGCTTTGTGACACGTTACCCGGTTGTAATACATAGGTAGGTGTACCAGCAACGGTTGGTGTTGTTGCAATATAGTTTGAATATGTATTAGCAGTTACTGAATATGAACTACCATACGTTCTAATTGTATATGTAACAGCTGTTGGATGGCTAGGGAAAAAAGTAGCAGTAGATTGAGGTCCTAAAACATGTTCCGTTGAAGCTGCTGAATATGATAAACCAGAAGCGATAACATTAGTTGGTAAAGACGCTGCAATCATTGTAGATGTTTGCGAGGAACCAAACTTCCAATTTAAACCGGTTGAAGGTGTATTAGCGGTATAGGTAAAATCTTTTGTTGAAATAGACTTATCTACCACTTGGATTTGAGTATTTGGTGCAATCTTATAATAGGCAGTTCCATAAACCTTATAATAAGCAGAAGGATCGGGAACACCAGAAACTGAATTTGTAGGAACTCCTATAAATGGAGCGGTAGCAAAATTAACAATGATTTGATCAACTGATGTTCCACCGTCTAATATTACTGAATGACCTGTAACACTAGCTGCAGAACCGCTTACGGTTAAATTACTAATACTTGTTGTACCAGTTGAAGAGCTGGTGTATGTGTTTGGTAATTTAATCCAAATTGTTCTCCTATTCGCACTCGCTAATGCTGGGCTATTCGGATTACCTGACACGGGAAGCACAGCTGTTCCTGTTCTAATTGCAATACTATCAAGCATTGAAACACCTGATGGTCTTGAAATACTTAGAGTAAAGCTGGTGGTAGTTGTTAAGTTTGAAACTCCAACTAATGAAGCTAAACCCCTAACACTGTCATTATAAAAAATAACACTATCAGGAGAAGGTCTGTTAGGTGCAGGTAGCTGACCGTAATTTTCCCATAATCTAAAAGGCGTACCAGTTACAGCATAGTTAGAATTAGCAAAATCAACAACGTTTTGATCGTTAGTTCTTCTTAAATGCTGGCGTAATTCTGGCGCATTGTTTACTATGTCTGAATTAAGATACATTCTTCCATCTGCTGTTGTAAAATAAGCTGCCTCAGGTAAAATCTTTGAATATTCTGCATTAAATACTTCACCACCCAAACTATTAAACTCTTTTGAAACAGTGGTGCCATTTTGTCCGTCAAAATAATTTAAACCACTACCACCAGTACCACCAATGTACTTAATGAATGGTGTATAAACAGCTCCGTTTGCACTGCCATTTGTAGAAGTAAATTTAGGGAAAGGTGAAATAGAAACGGAGTTAAACTGACCAGTTGCCATTCCTTTGTAAAATGGTTGAATAGAAATTAAATTGTCTGAAGATCTATATGTACCGGCATCCGTAATAAAATAATAACGAGCAATTGAACCACCAGATACAATTGCTTTGAAATCATGAATGTTTTCATGTAAATATAAACCGGTGTTCAAAGCTTGGTGATTGCCTATTTTAGACCATGTACCAACTGGGTTTGAACCAGACATACCTGTTTTAGTATACGAGTACATTTGATAACTACCCAAATATATTTTATCAGAGTTTAAAGGGTCAACAACTAAAGTGTGTGCGAAATCACCTGAGGCGCTTGTTCCACCTCCGTTAGTTAAAGGATCTAATTGAGTTGAACCTGAAAAAACGTGTGCCCAAGTACTACCTCCATTATAAGACACAAATAAGCCCATTAAATTTGCAGTAGCTGGATTTTGTGCGTTGGTATATTTTCTTGATACTGAAGCGTAAACCACATTATTATTGGTTGGAGCAACCGCTAACTCAATACGACCATAATTTGTACCTAAAACAAATGGACTCGTAGGTGTAATATCTGTAAATGAAGTTAAAGAAACATCATTTGACTTGTAAACTTTTGAATCAACATTTGGTGTTGAAGTTTTCTCATTTCCTACAGAGCAATATAAAATACCTGCACCATCAAATTTAACATCAAGACCATAATTAATATTATCGGTAACAGTAATTGCAGCTGGTTGTGTAAATGTTGCTCCTCCATCTGTAGTTACTAAAATACCTTTATTTGTTGCTAGAGCGAATACATTAGAATTTAAAGGGCTACAAGCTATTTTGTTAATTTCAGTTCCTGTTACTGTTGCGTTAGCAATAGAAGTTAATGTATTTCCTGACAATTTATAAATACCTGTACCTGGTATTGCCTTAATTTTTTGACTTGTTCTTAAAAAACCTTCACCAGTAGCAATAATCAAGTCATTATTTTGTAATTGTCCTAAATAGCTAATGTTTTTAATTAACTCAACCGGACCAGTAATTGAATTCTCAATGTTTGCCCAGTTTAAACCAGCATCTGTTGACTTAAAAATACCGCTGGTTGAGCTTCCAAGATATAGTGTATTCCCACTTGGGTTGGCTTTATCAACGATCATATTTCTACATCTACCTGATAAATATACCGGACCCGCCGATGACCAAGGCAAAGATTGAGCGATTAACTCATTTCCAACAACTAAAACACCAAGAGCAACAGCACCAATGGTTTTAAACATAACTTTATATAAATTTCCGTGCATAATTAATAATACATTAATTTTACTTTAATAAATTTTAACAAAATTGCCATTTTAATTTCAAAAAACAAAACAATAAATAACAATTGTTATTATTTTTTTTAAAAGTGGTTGATTTTTGATTAAAACTGGTTGATTTATACCCAATTAAAAAAAGCCATGTTGATGTCAACATGGCTTTTTTTAACAATTTAATTCAGATTAAAATCTTTCTAATGCTGAAAAGAAGAAATTAGACTCAATCTCAGCATTTTCATCGCTATCACTTCCGTGAACAGCGTTAGCTGCAATACTTTTAGCGAATAACTTACGAATTGTTCCATCATCTGCTTTAGTAGGATCAGTTGCACCAATTAACTTTCTGTAATCAGCAACAGCATTATCTTTAGTTAATACTGCTGCAACTATTGGTCCACTGCTCATATACTCAGTTAGTTCGCCATAAAAAGGTCTTTCTTTATGTACTTCGTAAAACATACCTGCTTGCTCTTTTGTTAAACGCATGTACTTCATTGCCAGCATTTTAAACCCGGCTTTATTAATCATTGCTAAAATCGGTCCGATGTTGTTTGCTTCAACAGCATCCGGCTTAATCATTGTAAAGGTTTTATTCCCTGCCATTTTATTTTTTTTAGAGCGCAAATGTACTGTTTATTCATTTATCTTCTGTTTAAAATTTAATAAGAATAGGTTTTTTATTAATTAATAATTTGTTAACTTAGCAGAACTTACAACATTAATTATGAAAAAAATCTACATTTTATTTGTATTATTTATTGGATTGAGCTTAAATGCTCAGGTACCAAGTACCTGTTCAATCAGCCCTTTATTAACCAAAGCCGGAATTTGGCCAGACAGTGTTACCAATTTCATATCCGGAACAGTTGGGGTACCTTACTTTCAAAACATTACCATAAAGGTATCAAAAGATACCTCAGCAGGACCATTGGCATTTTGCTTTACCAGATTTGAATTAAGTAATCCGGGCACGGCAACCAATTACAATTTACCACCGGGTCTTTCAATGAATGCCGGGCCAAGTTTAACTGTAGCAAGTGGTGTTATTAAAATTCCCGCTCAGGCAGCAAGTTGTGCTTGGATAGGTGGTACCCCAACAACTGCAGGTACATACACACTTCAGTTGAGAGTTCAGGCTTTTGGAACTCCAAAATTAGGTGCTTGTGCAACTCCTCCTAATTACAATAATGGAACAGCTATTAGTACCCAAACCTTAACGTATTATATTATCCAAATTAACCCTGCTGTTCCGGCAGGAATTAAAGAACAAGTTAATTCTAAAACACTGAGTTTAAATGCCTCACCAAATCCTGCTAACCATAAAACAATCATAAAATTTAATGTAAATGATGTAACTACAGCTCGTTTGAAGGTTTATAATTTACTAGGTGAAGCTATTCTTGATTTACCTATTGAAACTAAAATTGGTGAAAACAGTTATGATCTTAATTTGGATGGTTTAAGCAATGGAATGTATTTGTACAGCCTTAACTACAAAAATTACAGCGAAACCAAACGACTTATAGTTGGCACAGGTAAATAAATGAAACGTCAGCGGTTTGAATTGCTTATTTTAGGTTCTTCCAGCGCAAGCCCTACATCAGAAAGAAATCCAAGCGCTCAGCTACTAAACATAGCTGAGCGTTATTTTTTAATTGATTGTGGCGAAGCAACTCAAATTCAGTTAAGAAAAAACAAAGCTAAATTTCAGGCCATTGATCATATTTTAATTTCGCATTTACATGGAGACCATTTTTTTGGTTTACCGGGCTTATTAAGCAGTATGCATTTACTTGGAAGAAAAAATGCTTTAAACATTTATGCGCCAGAAAAACTAAAAAAAATATTGGAGTTAATGCTTGAAGCAGGCGACACAAGGTTGAACTATGAATTAAAATGGCATTTTACATCCGATAAAACTCAACAGCTTATTTTTGAAGATGATAAATTACAAGTGTTCAGTTTTCCGCTAAAACATAGAATATTTTGTACTGGATTCTTATTTAAGGAAAAGGCTCTCCCGCGTAACATCGATAAATATAAAATTGAAAAGTATAAAGTTTCTTTCGCAGATATTCAAAATCTTAAAAACGGATCAGATGTCACAAATCAGGATGGCGAGTTGATTTTAAACGCATCAGTTACAATTGACCCTTTACCTCCAAGAAGTTATGCCTATTGCAGCGATACTATATTTACCGAAAGTATTGTGCCGTTTATAAATAAAGTAAATTTACTTTATCATGAAAGTACATTTTTAGAAGATAAAAAAGACCGCGCGAAGAAGACATTTCACTCCACTGCAACTGATGCAGCTAGAATAGCAAAATTGGCCAAGGTAGATAAACTTTTATTAGGTCATTTCTCGGCTAGATACGGCCATTTGGAGCAATTTATTACTGAAGCCTCAACAGAATTTAAGAATTGTGAATTAGCACTTGATGGGAAAATATTTACATTAACTTAACATAATAAAAATCAGTACGAGTCTAATTGAAAAAATTTGTAAATTTGTTAGGTCATTAAAAAATGGTAAAGGTTTTAATAGCAGACAAAAATTATTTGAGCAGAGTTGCTCTTGAACTTTTAGTTGGTGAGTTAAAAGGATTTGACCTTGTGCCTAGTGTTTGCGGTGACAAAGCAGATTTAATTAATCAATTAAAACTTTCAAAACCAAACTTAGTAATTGCAGATTCGGTTGCCTTGGGCATAAATGCTTCTGAGTTAAAACAAATTTGCGCAAAATTTAAAAAGACTAATTTTTTAATTATAACCGAGGCTTTACCAAAAGCTGAATTGAGTAACTTATTAGAAAGTGGAATTACTTCTTATTTATTAAAAGAATGTGATAAAGCTGAAATAATGGACGCAATCAACTCAACAATTAAAGATCAAAAATTTATTTGCGGTAAAATTGTAAGCATTTTAACTAGTGCTCCTGAATTAATTGTTACTAACTCTTTAATTAAAAAAATTGGCTGTGATGGGATGCATGTAACTGAAAGAGAAACAGAAATCATTAAAGCAATAGCCGAAGGTTTAAGCAATAAATTAATAGCCGACAAATTAAATTTAAGTACACACACCGTTAACACGCATCGTAAAAACATCATGCAAAAATTAGGTGTTAACAATACTGCAGGTGTGGTTATGTTTGCGGTAAAAAACAACTTGTTAGAAACCAATTTCAGTTTCTAATTCACTAAATCTCTACTTTTTCTTTCTTAAAGATTTATCAACCATGTAATGCAGGCCAATGCTTTCCTTTCTTCGCATTGCATGTTTTATGATTAAATACCCGATACAAATAATATTACGGAGTTCACACAACTTTTGAGTGATGATAGTTTTTTCATACAAAGCTTCGTTTTCTTTATATAAAATCTCTAATCTATCGAAGGCACGTTTTAACCTCAACTCACTTCTAACAATGCCTACATAATTACTCATAATCTGTTGCACCTCCTTTAATGACTGAGTTATTAAAATCATTTCCTCTGCATGCTCAGTTCCTTCTGCATCCCAATCAGGTATTGAAGCTTCAAAATCGACATTCTTTAATTTTGCGGTGGCACTTTCAGAAGCACGATGTGCAAACACAACAGCCTCCAACAAACTATTACTTGCTAACCTGTTAGCTCCGTGTAAGCCGGTGCAAGCGCACTCACCAATTGCATATAAATTTTGAATGGTACTTTCCGCCCATTCGTTTACTAAAATGCCTCCGCATAAATAATGTTGAGCCGGCACTACAGGAATCATTTTTGCAAATGGATCAATACCAAGACTCATGCATTTGTTGTATATATTTGGAAAGTGTTCAATAAATGATTTTCTGTCAAAATGCCTGCAATCCAGGTAAACAAAATCTGCACCGCTCATTTTTAATTCATTATCTATTGCTCTTGCTACAATATCGCGAGGTGCAAGTGAACCACGTTCATCGTACTTATGCATAAATGCTTTTCCATCCTGTGTTTTCAATTCAGCCCCAAATCCACGCATAGCTTCTGTAATTAAAAAACTAGGGTGTTCGTTTGGATTGTAAAGTGATGTTGGATGAAACTGGACAAACTCCATGTCATTAACATGGCCTTTTGCACGATATACCATTGCAATTCCATCGCCTGTTGCAATGGTTGGATTAGTTGTGGTAGAATATACATGTCCTGCTCCACCGGTGGCCATAACGGTTATTTTGGATAAAACAGTATCTATTTTATTACTTAACGTATTTAGTACATAGGCGCCAAAGCATTTAATATCCGGCGTTTGAGAGGTTACCATTTTACCTAAATGGTGTTGAGTAATTATGTCAATTGCGTAATAATGATCGTAAATACTTATGTTTTTGTTGTTGCGGACTTGTTTTAATAAAGCACGCTCAATTTCAAATCCGGTAATATCTTTATAATGCAAAATTCTGTGCTCGCTATGCCCTCCCTCTTTTGCTAAATCGTATGTACCATTCTCTGCCTTATCAAAATTAGTTCCAAGTTCAATCAGCTCCTTCACACGTTCAGTCCCTTCCGTTACAACTAATCTTATAATCTTTTCATTACCCAAATGGCTACCCGCTATTAATGTATCCTGTATATGCTTCTCTATACTGTCTTTATCTTGCCAAACCGCGGCTATACCCCCTTGAGCATATTTTGTATTCGATTCATCTTCATTACTTTTAGTAACGAGCATTACTTTCCCATGAGCAGCGGCCTTGAGCGCAAAACTAAGCCCGGCAATACCAGAACCAATAACCAAAAAATCTGTTTTTATTTGCATAGGATTCTAAACAAAATTACATAAATAAAGTTATTTTATTGGTTTATAGCAATAGTAACCCAATTCAAACACTAAAGTTTGTATTTTTGTAACATTATATGAATTTAAACGAGATACCCTATATCATTTATATCGAAGAAACACCGAACCCTCGCAGTTTAAAATTTGTTGCTAATAAATTATTATTAGTGAGTGGTGCCAGTGCTGAGTATAATCAGGCTTCTGAAACAGCGGATGCTCCAATTGCTAAAGAATTGTTTCAATTTCCATTTGTAAAAAGTATATTTATTTCTTCCAATTTTATTACCATCATTAAACAAGACAATGTGGAGTGGTTAGATGTACGTGATGAATTACGTGTTTTTATTACAACTTACTTAAATAGCGGCAAAGCTATTATAACAAAACTTCCTGTTAAAGAAATCCCTAAGGATTCTGGCTTTAAAGAAAAAGTAATAGTAAATACAAATCATAGCGAGCCTAAAAATGATGTTGAAAATAAAATCATTGAAGTGCTGGAGCAATATATCAGACCTGCCGTGGAGCAAGATGGTGGGCAAATTACATTTAAAGAATTAAAAGAAAAAACAGTGGTTGTTCAAATGCGCGGTAGTTGCAGTGGTTGCCCAAGCAGCACTATGACGCTTAAAGCAGGTATTGAAGCATTACTAAAAAGATTATTACCTGACCACGTAAATGAAGTAGTAAGTGAAGCCGTTTAAATCATGATAAAAAAACCTTCCTTTAATGATATTTACATGGATTTGGCGGAACAACTTGCCAAACGTTCTCACTGTGTTAAAGCGCAAGTAGGTGCTGTTTTAACCAAAGATACACGTATCATTTCTTTAGGTTATAACGGTCCGCCTGCCGGTACTCACAACTGTGATCTTGAGTGGCCGGAAGCAGGTTGCCCAAGAGATAGCAAGGGAAGTTGTTCATTAGCTTTACATGCCGAACAAAATGCCATTTTATACGCCTCAAAAAATGGGGTAAATATGCAAGATGCTACGTTGTACGTTACGTTGTCTCCTTGCATTGCTTGTGCACGCGTTATCTATACCATGGGTATTAAAAAAGTATTTTATAAAGATAGTTATGCCAGCTTTAAAGGTATTAAAAGCGATGAAGGGGTTGATTTCTTGCGCAAATTTGGTGTTGACGTAATTCATTACAAAAAAGAAATTGAAACTAATTAGATTTATATTTGTTATCGGTTTTACTTTTTTCTGTGCGCAGGTTAATGCGCAGGATAATGGCAAAGGGCCCAAGGAAAAGTCTATTCAATCAGAGCGTAAATTAAGAAAAGCCCTCAAAAAGGAAGCCAAAGAAAAACGAAGAAAAGAAAAAGCTGAACAAAAAGCTATTAAAAAACATCACAAGCGCATTCAAACTAAAAAGGTTCGCAAGCGAATGAAAAAAAGTAAGAAAAAAGCGATGAGAAATAACGAGAATAAAAAGTCTTAACTACTTTTTATCTTTCAATTTAAAATACGAAACAGATTTTTTTTCAAATTCGGCAACGGTGTCGTTTAAAGAAAGATAACTCTTCCCTCCTGCAGCGTTTTTATGTCCACCACCGTTAAAATAAAGTCTTGCGAATTTATTCACATCTAAATTTCCTTTGCTTCTGAAACTTATTTTGATGTAACCTTCTGGGGCTTCATTAAAAAATGCACAAATTTTTACACCATTAATAGTAAACGGATAATTAACTAAACCTTCGGTATCACCTTTTTTAAAACTAAACTTTTGAAGCTCAGCATGACTGATTTTAAAGTATGCTATTTGATTGGCACCAATAAGCGTTAACTTTTCACTTAAACAATAACCTAGTAATTTTAAACGATCGTAACTGTAATTATCATAAACCGCAGCATGTATATCACTTGGAACAATACCGGTTTTAAGTAATTCTGCAATAATAGCATGGGTTTTAGAGTTTACACTTGGGTAACGAAATGAGCCTGTATCAGTCATTAAACCTGTGTAAAGACAATTGGCAATTTTTTTGTCTATTTTAGATTTATCTCCAATTCCAACTATAAAATCATAAATTAATTCGCAGGTACTGCAGGCTTCAACCCGATGTAGCTGATATTTTGCATAATCATCCGGTTGCTGATGGTGATCAATTAAAAAGAAAGGCTTCCCGCATTTTTTCAAGGAATTCCCAAAATCTTCCAATCGCGATAGAGTATTAAAATCCAAAGTAAAAACACAATCACATTGTTGAATCAGTTTTTCAATTTTAGGAGCATCTTTTGTATAAACTAAAACCTTTTGATTACCCGGTAACCACTTTAAAAAATCAGGGTATTCATTTGGAACTGCTACCGCCACTTTTTTATTTAAACCCGCTAAATAATGGTACAAAGCCAAACTGCTGCCCATTGCATCCCCATCAGGGCTAAAATGGCTAACAATAAGAATGTTTTTAAACGATTTTAAGGCGGTTTTAATGGCTCTGAAGCTGGTGTTTTGCATAAATATGGACTAAAAGTAACCAATTTTGGAATTATTTTAAGATTTAAGTGAATTATTTGTTTAAATAGTTGAAAATAGTTGTATATTTGCCCCTCTAAAATTTAATAACAGATGTTGATAATACAAATTAAAGAAGGCGATAACATTGAAAAAGCCTTAAAAAAGTACAAAAAGAAGTTCGAAAAAACTGGTGTTGTAAAGCAATTACGTGAGCGTCAAAAATTCACTAAACCATCTGTTTCTCGTCGTCAGCAAGTTATCAAAGCCGTTTACAAGCAAAAATTGGCTATTGGTGCGATAGAAAAATAATTTTCACACAATTTATATTGCAATCCTAATTTAAGTTAAGTAACTTAGATTAGGATTTTTTTATGCTCGAACCCTTCATTTCAACCTACATCAGTTACCTTGAAAAACAAAAGCGTTCGAGTGTTCATACAAGCCTTAACTATCAAAACGACCTGAATCAGTTTAATACTTTTTGTAAGGAAGAACTGGCAATTAAAAACCTCCAGGATTTAACCTACCAACACATCCGATTTTTTATTGCCACATCTGTTGAAAATGGTTATGAAAACAGCACCGTTAAACGAAAATTGAGCGCCTTAAAGTCCTTTTTTAAGTTTTTACAGCAACAAAACATTATAGAGTCCAATCCCGCCTCCAAATTAATTGCGCCTAAAATTGCCAAAAAATTACCTCAGTTTGTTACTGAAACTGAAATGGGCACACTTTTAGATCAACCCTTTGATTCTCAAAATTTTGAAGAAGTTAGAGATCATTTGATTATTGATTTATTGTATCAGTGTGGTTTAAGGAGAGCTGAATTACTGAGTTTAAAAGAGGAAGATGTTGATTTACAACAACAACAATTAAAAGTGTTGGGCAAGCGAAATAAAGAACGTTTGATACCATTTAGTATTGGTTTAAAACGAAACCTTTCACATTATTTTAACGTAAAAAAAGAACAGTCCTTAACTAACCCTTATTTAATGATTACGCCCACAAATAAGATACTCGGCACCGGGAAACTAACCAAAATTGTGAATGATTTATTAGCACGGGTTAGTACATTAAGTAAGAAAAGTCCACATGTTTTAAGACACACCTTTGCTACTCATTTATTAAACAATGGTGCAGATATAAATGCCGTAAAAGAACTACTTGGACATGCCAATTTACAGGCAACACAAATTTACACTCACAATACAATTGAAAAACTAAAAAAAAGCTATAAACAAGCACATCCGCGTAGCGGAGATTAACAAAAAAAAGGAGGATAAAATGACAATTAACATTCAAAGCGTGCATTTTGATGCAGACAAAAAATTGATTGATTTTACAAACGAAAAAGTAGGTAAATTAACTACGTTTTTTGACGGAGTAATAGACAGTGGCGTTACCTTAAGATTGGATAAAAACGCCAACAACGAAAATAAAATTGCCGAAATAAAAATGAATAGCAAAGGGCATGAGTTTTTTGCCAAAAAACAATGCGCTAGTTTTGAAGAGGCTATTGACCAGACTTGCGAAGCCCTGCGCACACAATTAAAAAAACATAAAGAAAAAGCAAACGCTCACTAATAAATAAATTTTATTTAAATCCTTTGGTAGTTAGGTGTTTTGAAAAAGACATTAACTATTAAAGGATTTTTTTATTACTAAAAGTGAACTATGAGTTTGTTTTCTTTAATAAACTAACCCTATGGATCAATAGCGTTTCAATCGGAAAATACTTGAATCCAATCTCTTATTCTTCCCTACAATTAAATCTTCTAAAAATCATTGATGTCAATTAAATCCTCAATGGATTTTAAATTGTAATTTTTGCTTGCCTTGGATGGCAAGTTAATATTGCCATTAAAGCTGTTATCGTCGCCAGGAGCATTTTGGTTGTTTAAATCAATAGCATCAATTAAATTGGTATTATTATAAACAGATTTTGCCTTTCCTAACTTAATGGTTAAACCAAAGTTGGCAAAGAAGGTTGTAGGTAATTCATTCTTATAAAAAAACGTTTTGTAGGCGCCTAATCGATTAGTACGATTAAGATTATCTGAATAAAAGGAAATAGTATTACGTGTGCTTAATCCACCTGCAACATAAAACAACATTCTTGAAGTCGGTTTAAAATCAACACGCAAACCAGTATTTACCTCACGGCGGGCAAAGTAAAAGGTAGCATCGTTTTTTAGATAGTATACCTGGTTATTATTACTGAACGTATAAATGCCACCCTGAGATCTACTGTACAACGAAAAATTAAAACTATTACTAGCAGGCCATACCAATGACATGCTTCTTGGAAATTGAAAACTAAAATGTAAACGATCCAAGGCCCCTACCCTGAAGCCTATGTAAGGTAGGTAATTACGATTACCAAACAAAAATGTTTTAACTACACCAACGCGTAAATTAAATGAATTTGAAAAATTATGGCTATATATCGCGCTGGAAGCCATTCGCGCATCGCCTTTGCTTCCATAACTTACATCCTTAATAATAAATGGTGATGCATCAAAAAACCAAACGCCTTTTTTACCTGTGTTATGAATAACCCTAAAACCAGCACCGGCACGAATAATGTCATGTATTGGAATGCCTTCAAATACAGGTTGTACAAGCATAAAATTACCAGTTAATAGATAGTGTGTATTTGAGTGTACTTTAGAATTAGTATCCTCATGTGTGTAAATAGGCGTATAGAACGACAAGTTGAATTGATTGATGGTGTAATTTTTTAAACGCTTGGTTAATAATTTATTGGTATCCACCAAATTATTTTTAGCGTTTTTATAACCGTCTACGGAAATAACCGTGTTAAAATAATGCTTTGGTAATTTTAGTTTTAACGAATCAAACGTACTTTGCGACAATAAATGACCAAAATGAAAAAAGAAAACAGTTATCATTAACTGCTTTCTAAACAATAAACCGAGTATGTTAACCAGTGAATTAATCACTTTTATCTTGAATGGTTTTAATGACTTCCTTTTTAAAATCGTTTTCAGCTGCTATTAATTTCAGCATACGTTTAGTACCAATTATTAATTTTAATTTATCACGGTAATTTTTATACAACTCAGCTTCGGCTTGTTTGGTTTGAAGGTCTAATAAATAAAGCTCTTCTATTTCTTTTTCACTCAAAGCATCAACAGGCTTTTTAAATGATTGCCTGAAATTTTTACGCAGTACTTTTATTTTATCGTTGTATTCATTATAAACTGGCCAAAACTTATCAGCTTCAGCTTTAGATAATTCTAAGCGCTTTCCAACAAACTCAACGCGCAAAGCTTCTACAGCGTCTTTGTCTTTTTGCGAAAAAACACTAACACTTAACAGTAAACATATAATTATGTATAAATACTTTTTCAAGTTTAATCTATTAATTCATCCAGTAAGCTATCGGGCAGTGCCTCGGCAGCCGGTTCAACATTTTTTTTAGTTAAAGCATTTTTTAGTTTAGCTACATCCACAGCCTCGTATAAATCTTCTGTTTCAATACCTTCTAATACCTTGCTTTGTTTTAACTCATTAACATCCATGCAGGCTAAGTTTCCACAATCGTTGCTAGGAATACTGTAGTAATTTTTAAACCAAACCACAGATAACACCAACACCAACACCGCTGCCATTGCGTAACCAATCTTTAAAAAGTTAAATGGTATAACTTTGGTTTTAGAAGGTAATAAGATCTCCTTTAATTCATTGGCATTATCTTCAAAATAACCATTCGGCAAGTTAAAGGGTGTTTCCTTTAATTTAGGGTCTAAAATAAACGATGTAGCATTTGATTGAATAAGATCTGAAACACGGTCGTTTAATTGCTGCTCGTAATTCTCAGGTGTTACAAAACCACTTTCCTTCTTACCATTTTCAAAAAGCAATGGATACGGAACATTTTCAAGTTTTGCTTCTAGTTGCTGAAAATAGTTATCAGGGGACTCGAAACCAGTAGTATACTTTTTAGCCAAAAGAGGATAGGCTGCCAATTCCTCAACGCACTCGATTCTATTCTTAATTGCAGCCATTGAATTCTCAAAATAACCCTTAGGAAGATTAAAGTGATTTGGTTGATTATTTTGATCTGAATTCAATTTTTGCTTTTTACAATTAATTAGACGTTATTTTTTAGCTTTGGTTTAACAGGAATTCTTCAATTTTTTTTGCAGCCAAATGGTAACTGGCTTTTAATGCCCCCACCGAGGTTTCGAGTACTTCACTCATCTGTTCATAAGGCATTTCATCAAAATAGCGCATATTAAACACAATTCTTTGTTTTTCTGGCAGGGTTAAAATAGCCTGCTGCAGTTTTAACTGAATGGCATCACCCTTAAAATACACATCACTTTCAAGGCTTTTGCTTAAACTGTATTCAATTGGATGCAAACTAGTTGTGTTTTGCTTTTGTTTTTGTTTCAAAAAGGTTAAAGCCTCATTAGTGGCTATTCGGTATAACCAAGTGTAAAGCTGGCTATCACCTTTAAAACCTTCTAAACCTTTCCAAATTTTAATAAAGGTGTTTTGAAGCACATCGTCTGCATCGTCATGATCAATCACTATTTTGCGAATATGCCAGTACAGTTTTTGCTGATACTTGCTTATTAAAGCGCTGAGTGCCTGGTCTTTTCCGTCACTTTGCTTAAAAAGCTCTAAAATATCATTATCATCCAGTTTAGTCAAAATTTACCTTCGTATTTCAATTTGACGTAAATTTAAGGCAATAGTTTAATTGCACATGGAAATTTTCGAGAAATTAAGAAAATACGAGAACATACACATTTTGTTTTGGTTAATTAAGGATACCTGCTGGATGTTGGAGTTAAAGTGGATTGGTACCCTAATGGTTTTACCAACCTTAGCCATTGCGTTATATATCATAGTTAATACATTACGTGTAAAGGAGGTTTTTATTAACCTAGCAATCTTTTTCTGGATAGGAGCAAACAGTTTTTGGATGGTGACAGAATTTTTTAATCATCCCGAATTAAAACACTACGCCATTGCACCATTCAGTGCAGGCTTTATATTTGTTGGAATTTTTTACTTTAAATCACTTAAAAAAGCTTAGTATGACAATGGCATGTCACGACGCTTCATTGGATTAATGGTTAAAACAGGCACATTGCTGATATCTACCATTTTCTGACTCATTGTACCGCTAAACATCTCGCCAAAGCTTAAATCGCGTTTATTCATCTGAACAATAAGATCGCAATTGTTTTTATTGGCGTAATCCACAATAGATTCAGCTACATCTTTAGCTGGAATAGATTTATTTGTACAATTAACGTTGTTTTCTTTGATGTATTTTTTTACCTGGTTTAAGTAAGGTAAAAGAGCATTTTCGTATTCAGTTTCGCCTGGATCAAAAATGGAAACCACACGAATATCAGCGCCATAAAATTTAGCTAATTGAATAACTGCCGGTACTTTTTCGCGGCTTTCTGGACTTAAGTCAAAAGGCATTAAAATATTTTTACAATCAGGCGAAAAGGAATTACTACGAATGGTTAAAACAGGGCATGGCGCATTTTTGATGAATTTGCTTGATGAAGCCCTACTCATAAAACTTCTAAATTTAACGTGTGTATCAAGACCAGCCACTATCATTGTACATTTTTTATCTGTAGCGTATTTTTCAGTTATTTCGTAAATATCACCTTTAATACTTGAGCAACTACATTGTAATCCACTTTCCTTGGCGGTAGCGGCGGCAAGTTCTTTTAATTCAGCATCGGAATGAGTTGGTTTATCCTCATAAACATACATTAAATGGAGCTTAGAATTCGTGTAACGCGCCAAATTGTATGAGTGCTTAATGGCGTTTAATGACTGTTTTGAATAATCAATTGGAATTAAAAAGGTACCATCATTTTGAATATGCATAAACGTTGAATTAAATTTACTCAAAAATAGAGCATTTTTCTTTACGTTTACTATTAGATTAACAAACTTATTAAGACTCTTAAATCGTTTTAGAATATCCTAAAGTTAATAACTTAAGGCTTACACCCATTACAAACCGGAAACCATTGCTCGATGGCATCGGGTAATTTGCTTAGGTGATTATCCTCTTCAACAACGCTAATCTCAGTGAAAAACAACTTAGCACTTGATTTTAACTTTTTCAAATAATTAAGCATTTCTGTATTTAATGAATTACTGTATGCTGAAAATTCCTTGGTTTCTTTTTTTGTTTTCACGTATAATTTAAACTTGGCAATTTTAGCGCTAGTTGGATTACCGTATACATCCATCACTACCAATTGATTGTCGACATTATCAAAAACAGCTTTGGCGTATTTACTCTCTTTTTTAAATTTTATAACATTCGGCTCTTGCGCTTGTAAACTTTCAAAACAATCTAAGAATATAAAAAAAAGAAAAAACTTAAAAACTAATTTCATTCAACTAAAGGTACAAATTAATCTCCACACACCAAGACCTTATTCGTCCTTAAAAAAGTTAAGCTTATGTAAATCGATTAACTGAATATTTTTATAATAGAAATTAAGAACTTGCTGGTAACTGTAGCCCAGTTTACACATACGCATAGCTCCCTCCTGGCACATACCTAGCCCGTGCCCATAACCCCTACCCTTAAACAAAACGCTATCCTTACTCAACTCAATAATATTAAAATAAGTTGATTTTAATTGTAAATCTGTCCGAACATTTTTTAACGGAACTTTACTGTTATTACATTCCAAATATACTTTGCGTTCATCTTGCCTGAAATTGAAAGCATAGCTTCTGGCGGCATCATTTTCTGTTGGATAGTTGTATTTCAATTTGAGATAAGTAAGCCAATCTTCCTTAAGCATCTTTCTCTCCCACCTACTATTAGGCATCTTTAAACTAAATGTATCATTAATACTTCTTAAATAAGAGGTTTTTGCGCCCCAAACATCTTCACTGTTTGCAGTTTGTCCACCGCTATTACTATGAAATGCGGCTACAATTAAATTTAAATTATCATCTACCACCACCATGTTTTTAGTGGCTTCAATTGCATTAAAAATGCTTAAATCTTTTGGTTTGCCATAATATGCCTGACAATGAACCAAATCACACAAGCTGTATCCTTCAGCTACATGTTTATTAATGTGCGCTAAAGCAAAAGTCCTTGCTAAGATGGATTGTACTTTGTAAAATTCTTGCGTTGAACGTGTGCCGGCCTCAGCTTCTGATACACCGGCAATATAATTATCTAATTCAACCTCATTAATTAATTGAATGTTACCCTCAACAATACTCAAACTCAAATTATTCTGGTATAACCTGGCACGTCTATCAGGATTTATTAATTTCAATTTCAATTCACCTAAAGCATCCCCGCTAAATTTTAGATACTTAAATGTCCCGACCTGTTTTTCGTTTTCGTATACTAAAATGCTATCGTTTTTTACAACCATTTTAAAAAGGTTTGTAATACCGGGCTCAGAAACAATAGAGCCATCTCCCAATAGTTTGTACTTCCCGGCATTTACGCTAACATTGAGGGAATTGACTTTTGTTGCAGCATAAATGCGAATTAAAATGGTTTCAGAATGAATGTAAAAACTAGTTGTTAAAACAAATACTCCCACCAAAACAATTAGCCTAATATTTATGTTAATCCACTTTGTCATTTTATATCATCGACAATTTGTTTTGCAATTTTTTTACTGGCTCCCGGTCCTCCTAAAAAATTAATTAGTTGCTGGTAGTTTTCTAATTGTTGATTCCGGTAACTTTCATTATTTAATAGCAAGTCAAGTTCCGCTTTAATATTACCAACATTAAAATCATTTTGGATCAACTCCTTTACAATGGGTTTGTCCATAATCAAATTAGGAAGACTGATGTATTTAATATTGACAAAAAACTTGGCAATCTTAATTGACAGGGCACCGGCTTTGTAACATACTACTTGCGGTAACTTAAACAATGCTGATTCAAGAGTGGATGTGCCGGATTTAATAATGCCTGCCTTCGCTAAATTCAGTAAATCGTACGTTTGTCCGTATACAACTTTAATATCATTTTTTATCGCCAATTGATAAGCAGTTTTAGGTAATGAAGTTGCACCGGCAATTACAAATTGATAAGATTGAAAATGTTTTTTTACCTCCAGCATGCTATTCAACATATATTGTATTTCCTGCATTCTGCTGCCTGGTAAAATGGCAATTATAGGTAAGTTACTTAGCTGATTCTTCTGCACAAACTCGTTAAAAGTCTTTAGTTCTGTTTTTTTAGAATCAATAGCATCCAGTAAAGGATGTCCGAGAAAAAAGGCTTTGTAATTATGTTTTTTGTAAAACGCTTCTTCAAATGGCAAAATTACAAAAAGCTGCTTTACATACTTTTTAATCAACTCCACTCTACCCTCTTTCCATGCCCAAACGGTTGGCGAAATATAGTAATTCACATTTATGCCATTTTCAAAAGCCCATTTAGCCATTCGCAAATTAAAACCGGGATAATCAACAAGTACCAATACATCTGGTTTAAAACTTAAAATAGATTGTTTAACTGTTTTAAAATTCTTCTTTATGATTCGTATGTGTTTTAATACATCAATAAAACCCATAAAGTTCATATCCGAAATATGCACATCAGCTTTAAGTTTTGTAACCTCCTGCATTTGATCACCTCCTGTGAAAGCAAATTGAGCTTTCTCATCAAAAAGTAAAATATTTTTGATGCAATTGGCAGCATGCATATCACCGCTGGCTTCACCTGCTATGAAGTAATATTTCATTATTCGAAACTAGGTTCTAAATAATATGTAACGTAAGCCACTAAAGCCACATAAACAAGTAATGCAAAAATAATACCACGTGTAAATCTATCAGCTTTATAACGCAAGCCTAAATAAAACAACGCTAAATTGGCAATACCGCTCATTTTAATATGTCCGCTTAATAACTGTCCGTTAATTAAATAGGTAGTGTATCTACTAGGAAAACTGATGTAACTTTTGGTGAACATCCAAATAAAAAAATAAATCACCATTGGAAAGATTAAGCCAATTATAAGACCAAACCAAACGTTATCGAACTTAGTTTTTAAATTCATTTTCCATTGATTTTAATTGTTTTAATGCAAAATGCGCCGTTAAATCTGTATGAACAGGTACAACTGAAATATAATTATTGCTTAACGCCCATTCATCTGTATCAGTTGCTTCCATTTCATAATTAATAAATTCGCCAGTTAACCAATAATAATTTCTGCCATAAGGGTCCTGGCGTTCATCAAATCGCTCGTACCAAATGGCGTTAGCCTGCCTTACAACCTTAATACCTTTTATTTGGTTGGATTGTAACTTAGGTATATTAACGTTAAGGCAAACGCCTTTAGGTAATGGATTGTTTAAAGTGTGCTCAATTATTTGCTCTAAAAAAACTGTTGCCTGAGAAAAATCTGCACTTAAAGAATAATCACACAAGCTAAATCCTATGCTGTTGGCACCTTCTAATGCTCCTTCAACAGCCGCGCTCATTGTACCACTATAAATAACATTAATAGAACTATTACTACCATGATTGATGCCACTTAACACTAGATCAGGCTTCTGCTTCAACAAATGGTTTACTGCCATTTTTACACAATCTACGGGTGTTCCGGTACAAGCATATTCCAACTCAGCATTATGGAAATTGGTTTCATGTAAACGTAAAGTGCTGTTTATTGTGATAGCGTGACCCATTCCGCTTTGAGGCTTATCCGGCGCTACCACAACTACTCTGCCAAATCTGGAGGCAATTGCGGTTAAATGGATTAAACCCGGTGCACTAATACCATCATCATTGGTAACCAAAATAAGTGGTTTTTCCTTCATATTGGTAAAGCTACTATATTAATTCGCTGCCATTTTTGTCATTAATTGCTATTTACCAAACATGTTTTGTTAATTTGTTTAACAGATTTTAAAAGTTTAGGTGAAAATTTGTCTGTAATTTTAATTGGCATTTAAATTGCTAAACAAACGTAAAGAAAAATAAGTTATGATTTTTGACCCAGTTCTAATGATTATTACCATTGTGTTTGCCGTTATCGGTTTTTTGGTAAGTGCTCGATTGAAAAATAAATTCAATCATTATTCTCAAACACGCTTAGCTTCAGGCTTAACAGGAAAAGATGTTGCAGAAAGAATGTTAAAGCAATACGGCATTTTTGACGTAACGGTTAAAAGTGTTGATGGCTTTTTAAGCGATCACTACAATCCTGCCGATAAAACAGTTAATTTAAGTCCAGCTGTCTATAATGGCGTAAATATTGCTGCAGCTGCTGTAGCTGCACACGAATGTGGCCACGCAGTGCAGCATAATACAGCATATGCATGGTTAACAATGAGAAGCAAAATGGTACCTGTTGTTCAATTTGCAAGTATGGCCGCCACTTGGCTCTCTTTGGGATTAGCTTTCCTAGCCTATATGAATCCAGGGCTAACCAATACAATGCTATTACTATTTATCGTTATTCAATCTGCAATCACCCTTTTTAGTATTGTAACATTGCCAGTTGAGGTTGATGCAAGTAAACGCGCGCTTGTTTGGTTGGAAGATTCGAGAATAGCCAACTACAATGAAGTAGATGATGCTAAAGATGCACTTAAATGGGCAGCCTACACCTATTTTGTTAATGCATTAGCGTCAATTGCTACCTTGCTTTATTACATTATGCGTTTTACCGGAAATAATCGCGAGGATTAATGCAGGCAAAATCCATTAAGATCACTTTTTTAGGAACAGGTACATCGCAAGGTGTGCCTGTTATTGCATGTAATTGTGAGGTCTGCACAAGTCAAAACCCATTTGACAAACGTCTAAGAAGCAGTATTTTAATTGAAAGTGCAACAACAACTGTGGTAATAGACGCAGGGCCTGACTTCAGACAACAACTTTTAAACAACCGCGTAAAAAAATTAGATGCTGTATTGTTTACACATGAGCATAAAGACCATATTGCAGGTTTAGATGATGTGCGTGCATTTAATTATGTTCATAAAAAAGCCATTCCGGTTTATGTAACCGAACGTGTAGAAGCGGCTTTAAGAAGAGAGTATGCTTACATTTTTGACAACAACAACTATCCCGGCATTCCTCAAATTGAACTAAAACACTTTGATACAGAAACAATAACAATTGGAGATTTAACTATTCAACCCATAGATGTGATGCATTACAACTTGCCTGTTAAAGGATTTAGAGTAAATGATTTTGTTTACATCACTGATGCTAACTATATTGATGAAACTAATAAGAAAAAAATTTACAACGCTGATGTTTTAGTTCTTAATGCTCTGCGATTTGAAAAACATATTTCTCACTTTACCTTTGACGAAGCACTGGAATTAAAAAACGAATTAAAGGCAAAGAAAACTTATCTGACTCATATTTCCCATCAATTAGGAACATTTGAATCATTACAAACTAAACTACCAGAAAATGTTGAACTCGCAGTTGATGAACTGCAAATAATTCTATAACATGGCCGAAGAACTACATATACAATCATCAAATAAAGAAGGTAAATATTTAGAATTACTCCCTCAAATAAAAGGCTTGTTGCAAGGAGAAACGGACGAAATAGCCAACATGGCCAATTTGTGTGCAGCTTTAAAACAAACTTTTAATTTTTTATGGGTTGGTTTTTATTTGGTAAAATCCGATCAGTTAGTGCTTGGCCCATTCCAAGGTCCTATAGCCTGTACCCGCATTAATTTGGGGAAAGGTGTTTGCGGAAAAGCCTGGGAGTATAAAAAAGCATTAATTGTGCCTAATGTAGATGAATTTGATGGGCACATAGCTTGCAGTTCATTAAGTAAAAGTGAAATAGTGATACCGATTTTTAATTCAACTAATCATATAACTGGCGTGTTAGATGTTGATAGTGAACACCTCAATCACTTTGATAATATTGACGAGAAATACTTATCAGAATTAGTTAAATTGATTTTCGCGAATAACGCTTAATAATAAATCTATTTCCTCTTTTGTATTAAAAGCGTGTAAACAAATTCGAACACGTTCAGTGCCTAATTTTACCGTAGGGCTTTTTATTGCTTTTGAATAAATTTTATGTTCAGCTAAAGTCCTTTCAAGTTCATCAACCACTTGTTTGTTTCCAATAACTAAACTATGAATAGCACTTTTACTTTCAATAAAACCATTTATTCCTTTCTTCGATTCTAAAAAATAATCGATGATGTTAGAAAGTTGATTTCTGTTTTTGTTTTCTTTTAAAAACTGATATCCAACTCTAATTGCAGGAACACTGTGTCGGGGCAAAGCTGTTGTATAGATAAATGAACGGGCAAAATTTATAAGATAGTCTCGAAGCACGTTGCTACCTACAACGCATGCGCCATGCGCTCCTAAAGCCTTACCATAGGTATAAATTCTGGCGAAACAATCTTTTTCAATAGAAAGTTCATTACAAAGTCCTCTACCATCATTACCAAAAACACCAAGCGCATGAGCTTCATCAACTATTAAATAACAATTGCTGTATGCCTTACATAACTCCGCAATTTGCCGTAATGGAGCCGAATCACCATCCATACTGTAAATGCTCTCTACAACCACAAAAACACTTGAATAACCTGCATGATGTCTGTCTAAAAGTTCTTTTAAATTTTCTACTTGATTATGCTTGAACTTATAATGCTTAGCAAAACTAAGTCTCATGCCATCGTAAAGACTAGCGTGACACAATTCGTCGTAAATAATCAAATCATTCTTTTGAGCAATGGAAGACAGCAATCCCAAATTAGCATCGTAACCAGAATTAAATAATAAGGCCGCCTCAGCCGAATGAAAAGCAGCGATTTCGGTCTCCAATAATTCAGTCTGTTGAGAATTTCCTGAAATTAAACGAGAACCGGTAGAACCAAATGAGTTTGATCTAGCACTGCCGGATTTATTATCTGCATCACCACCTTCTTCCATTTTTATTTTGGAGTAACCCAGGTAATCGTTACTGCAAAAATCTATTGGCGGATAATTAACCTGCAGTTTACGCAGATTACCTTCACTTATTCTTTTTTGCAAAAGTACTTTAATATTTTCTGGGATTGATTTCAATAATTAGTGAGAATATAGGTAAGATGCGTCATCACTTTTCTTTTGGTTGATAAGTAAATTTTTAAGTCTGAATTTTTTTGAGACACAAAGCATTCAAAGTAATTTTTTGAAAGTACATTGAGAAGTACCTTGTTGCAAACAATTGTTTATTGAGTGTACTTCTGAAAAAACAAAACATATACGTTTATATCTTGTTTCCGTTTACAAAATATTATTCAACCGTTTCTAACTTATCTGCAAAGGCCTTTTTTGGAGTAATCCCAAGTATTTTAAACATATCCATGTCCTGATTATACATAGGATTTGGAGTAGTTAATAATTTTTCACCCGCAAAAATGCTATTGGCTCCAGCCATAAAACATAATGCCTGACCTTCCATACTCATACTTAAACGACCAGCACTTAAACGTACTGCCGTTTTTGGCAATACAATACGAGTGGTAGCAATCATTCTAACCATGTCCCAAATCGGCACCGGTGGTTGGTCTTCTAAAGGTGTACCCTCAACGGCAACGAGTGCATTAATTGGAACACTCTCAGGTTGTGGACGTAAAATACTTAAAGTATGCAACATACCAATTCTATCCTCAACCTTTTCGCCCATTCCTATAATCCCACCGCTGCAAACAGTTAAGCCGGCTTTGCGCACATTATTAATTGTTTTCAAACGATCATCATACGTTCTTGTTGAAATTACGTTGTTGTAATTTTCTTCACTTGTATCGATGTTATGATTATATGCATATAGTCCGGCCTCGGCTAACTTTTTAGCCTGATCTTCTGTTACCATACCTAAGGTAGCACAAACTTCTAAGCCTTTACTGTTAATGGTTTTCACCATATCCAACACCTTATCAAAATCTTTATTATCTCTCACTTCACGCCATGCAGCACCTAAGCACATACGACTAGCACCACCGGCTTTAGCATTGTCTGCACACTCACTTACCTCTTTTACATCCATTAATTTATGAACCTTAACTTCGGTATTATATCTTGCAGCTTGGGGACAATAAGCGCAATCTTCAGGGCAGCCGCCAGTTTTAATAGACAATAAAGAACTAATCTGAACTTCTCCAACTTTATGAAATTGTTGGTGAATGCCATTTGCTCTCGAGATTAGTTCCAATAATGGTGTGTTATATACTTCAAGAATTTCTTCTTTACTCCATGTTTTTATCATAGCTCTTGATTTAAAAGTTATTTAATACTGTTCTTTTTCGTTTGGGAAACTTTTTGATTTAACATCTCCTATATATTGCTTAAAAGCATTACCCATACTTTCATAAAGATTTAAATATCGACGTAAAAAACGAGGACTAAATTCATGGGTCATTCCCAGCATGTCATGAGTTACTAATACTTGTCCGTCTACTCCGCCACCTGCACCTATGCCAATAACCGGAATTGAAAGGGACTTGGCCACTTTTGTCGCCAAATCTGCCGGAATTTTTTCCAACACCAAAGCAAAGCATCCAAACTGTTCTAATAATTTAGCATCTTCTATTAAACGCTCTGCTTCCTCCTCCTCTTTAGCTCTAACCGTATAAGTACCAAACTTGTAAATACTTTGAGGAGTTAAACCTAAATGCCCCATAACGGGAATTCCTGCTGTTAAAATACGCTCGATACTGTCTTTAATTTCTTTGCCACCCTCTAATTTTACACTATGTGCACCACTCTCCTTCATAATCTTAATGGCAGAACTTAATGCCTCCTTTGAGTTAGCTTGGTAAGTACCAAAAGGCAAGTCTACTACCACCAGAGCTCTGTTAATTGCTCTAATTACACTGCTTGCGTGATAAATCATTTGATCTAAGGTTATGGGTAAGGTTGTTTCATGCCCCGCCATTACATTACTTGCGCTATCTCCAACCAATATTACATCTATTCCTGCATTATCGATTATTTTGGCCATAGTGTAATCATAAGCCGTTAACATGGCTATTTTTTCACCATTCCTCTTCATTTCTTGCAGGGTGTGCGTAGTAATTTTTTTAACCTCTTTGTGTACAGACATAATTGAGTTTAAAAATAGTTAATTTTAATAATATTACCATTGTTTTAAACAAAATTACAACTTGTATTGTCGTTAACCAGAGAAGCATTTCTCAGTTTTTATTAATAACTTTACTACTTGGAAAAGGAATACAGAATGGAAAAGATAAAACTTAACACAATTGAAGAAGCTTTGCTTGATTTAAGAAATGGAAAAGTAATCATTGTTGTTGATGATGAGGACAGAGAAAACGAGGGTGATTTTATAACCACAGCTGCAAATTCAACACCCGAGGTAGTTAATTTTATGGCTACGCATGGCAGAGGTTTGATTTGCACTGCTATAACAGAAGATAAAGCCAAAGAACTTCAACTTGAAATGATGGTACCTGCCAATACAGCATTGCACCAAACGGCTTTTACAGTTTCTATAGATTTGCTGGGCTATGGTTGTACAACAGGTATTTCTGCAAGTGACCGAAGTAAAACTATAAAAGCCTTGATTGATCCAAACTTTAAGGCTAGCGATTTTGGAAGACCTGGACATATTTTTCCATTAATTGCAAAAGAAGGTGGAGTATTAAGAAGAACCGGTCACACAGAAGCAACTGTTGATTTAGCAAGATTAGCAGGATCAGAACCATGCGGCGCTTTAGTTGAAATAATGAATGAAGATGGGTCCATGGCTCGTTTGCCCGACCTGATTAAAATTGCCCAAAAATTTGATTTAAAAATCATAAGCATTGAAGATTTAATCACATATCGCCTTTCTAAAGAAAGCATTATAAATGAGGTGGTTGAAGTTAAGATGCCAACAACCTGGGGTAATTTTAATTTAAAAGCATTTACAACTAAAATAGATCAACAAGAACATTTGGCACTTGTTAAAGGTACTTGGGAGAAAAACGAACCTATTCTAGTAAGAGTTCACAGTAGTTGCATAACCGGTGATATTTTTGGAAGTTGCAGGTGCGATTGTGGCCCTCAGTTACAAAAATCAATGGAAATGGTTGAAAAAGAAGGGAAAGGCGTTATTTTATACATGAACCAGGAAGGCAGAGGCATTGGCTTAATTAATAAATTGAAAGCTTACAAATTGCAAGAAGAAGGAAAAGATACAGTTGAGGCCAATTTAGAACTAGGTTTTAAAATGGATGAAAGAGATTACGGAGTTGGCGCTCAAATTCTCCGTGCACTTGGAGTTACCAAACTTAAATTGATGACCAACAACCCAAAAAAACGGGCTGGTTTAATTGGTTATGGTTTAGAAATAGTTGAAAACATTCCTATAATCATTGAACCAAATGAACATAATTTAAAATACCTTGAAACCAAAAAAAACAAAATGGGTCATTTGTTTTAATTCGGTAATTTAATTTGGTAGCAATTTTATTAGTCAGTCGTATATAGCCTGAATTTATTGAGAAACTTGCATTGTTTATAATTAATCATTTTAAACAAATTTAATGTTACCAATTAAACACAATGAATTATATATTTAATTTTGGAAACATGAATAAACTATTCCTACTTAGTGCTTTCATCCTTTGCTTTGGAAAATTCATTTCTCAAACGATGGATGCTAATGGTAAAAAACAAGGGTACTGGAAAAAATACGACACAAAAGGTAAATTGCTTTACGAAGGTGAATTCAAAAACGACAAACCCCTTGGTACATTCAAATATTATTATCCCAACGATAGTGTAAAAGCTATCATGAACTTTAAATTAGAAGGGAAGATTGCTTATTCTAAACTTTTTCACATGAATGGCAAACGAATGGGAGAAGGTAAATACATTAATGAAGAAAAAGATAGTGTTTGGTTGTTTTTTGACGAAGCAGGGATATTGATTTCAAAAGATAACTATAAGCTTGGTAAAAAAAATGGGTCATCTATTGTTTACCTGCCTGATGGAAATATTGCCGAAGAACGCTTGTTTAAAGACAATCTGATGAACGGCCCTTTCAAACAATATTTTGGTCCGGGTAAAGTAAGAGGAATTGGTAATTACATAAATGGTGAACTAGATGGTAAATGCACTCACTACTATCCTAACGGTGTGGAGGTTGCAGTAGGTTTTTATGTTTTGGGTAAAAAAAATGGACCTTGGATTTATCGCAACGAGAATGGTACAGTTAAAGAGAAGGAACTTTTTAAAAATGGTGTTTTAGCCAATAAAAAAGAAACAGAAGCTTTTTTTAATAAAAACAAAGTTCAAAACACCACTGCTCCAAAGCAATCAGCAGCCCCTACAAAAACTACAACTAATTCAGGTAAAACAAAGCCAGGTTCCAAAAAATGATTTTAGAGAATTATTTAGATTCAGTTAAGAAGCAGTTTTTATATTATAAGAATTTAGGTGATTCTACATTTAAACAATTACGCCCTGAAGATTTTCACAAACAATATAACGACGACAGTAATAGTATTGCCATTATTATTCAACATCTTTATGGTAATATGCTTTCAAGATGGACCGACTTCTTGACTACAGATGGAGAAAAGGAATGGAGACAAAGAGATGGTGAATTTGAAAATCAAACATTAACACATGAACAGCTCTTAGAAATGTGGGAGAAAGGATGGAACTGTCTTTTCAATGCTTTAGATCAGTTGACACATCAGGACTTAGATAAAATTATTTACATCCGTAACCAAGGACACACTGTAATGGAGGCCATTAACAGGCAATTAGCTCATTATCCATATCATGTTGGACAGATTGTTTTTCTTGGCAAAATACTTTGTTTAAATGGATGGAATAGCTTGAGTATTCCTAAAGGAAACTCCAATAAATACAACGCTACAAAATTTACTGAAGCTAAAGTCAGAAAACATTTTACTGACGACTATTTAAAAAAGGATTCAGAATAATAATCCAGTTAAACTTCTTTTAGGGCTATATCTTATTTCTTCATTGTAAATCAGACTTAATTCCAAAAAAAAATCCTCACTAAGTAAATAGTGAGGATTTCTTTAAAATTGGCATCGACATACTCTCCCGGGCTTTAGGCCAAGTACCATCTGCGCAGGCGGGCTTA